>ERZ857840.25-NODE-25-length-257769-cov-8.751279_pt1 | contig 257769 bp, 216 predicted proteins | sample MGYA00519760_ERZ857840 | MGnify/ENA primary metagenome ERZ857840 (study PRJEB31778, sample SAMEA3449371) | human gut metagenome | biome: human gut; feature: human-associated habitat; material: faeces | place: United Kingdom | collected 2010/2012 ... | reverse complement strand
AAGACGGTTGGACGTATTATACCTATACGCTTTCCGAAAACAATCTGAAAAGCAAGCTTTCGTTTTCGGCGTACATCAACGCGATGTCGCGTGAAATGAATTTTACCGCCACTTTGAATCTCTCGTCGTCTGATAAAACTTCCGAAACCGTTCGTGATTTGGGCGAACGTCCTGCGGAATTTGTTCCCGTTATCTCTACGAAAGCGGCGGCTGAATATTCTTTGAAAGTCGGCACGGTTTTCCCAATCCCCGAAGCCACGGCAAAACTTGGTAACGCGGATAGCCCTGTTGTGATTACGGCGGTTTTCGGAAATGAATCCGTGGATGTTTCGGGCGGAAAACTTACGCTCGGTAACGTCGGTGAGTATAAGATAATCTACAAGGCAACGAATTCACAGTATAAAACTTCTCTCGGTAACGACTCGTTTTCGGAGTATGTTGTAACCGTCCACTCTACTACGGGCGAGAACGACATTGTTAAATTCAGAGATACCAATCATGTGTTGCCTGAAAAAGCAGGAATTATTGCGGGAAAAGTTACTGACGGATCGGACTTATATGAAAAAGCGGCTTCCGCAATGAAAAAGATTGCCGATAATTTTGAGGTTTATTCGGCTGAATTTCTGAACGAAGACGGCGAAGTCATAGCCTTGAGCGGTAAAGTGGAGCTGTTGTTCCGCGCGGACGATTATTTTGATCGCACGAAAGCCGAAGTTTACTATATGGACAACAACGGCGAACTTACAAAACTTTCCGCGAGCGGATACGGAAGATACGTTGCTACCGAAACAGACAAGACGGGGACGTTTATCGTCTGTATTCCGGGCGTGGCGTTTCATATGCCGATGTGGGGATACGCGTTGGTTTTGGCCGGAGCGGTAGTTATGGTTGCGGGAGCAGTCGTTCTTTCTCTCCTTTCCCGCAACCGCCGACGGACTCGGCGCGGGAAGGTATCTGACCGAACGGTTTACAGCAAATGAAATCCGGCTGCCGTGAAATTCCGCCAATGCTACATTATTTTGATCGGACAAATCATACAGATTCTGTAGCAGGTGGATGCGGAGCATAAGTTCAAGCTCATAGGGTTTATTTCCGTACCTCCCCTCGTAATAGTACGGTCTGATCAGCTGTTCCGGCTCTTCCCACGGCATAATCCGCCTTTAGCCTCGACAACGGAAATGTTGTCAAAGTAAGCAGTACCAAGTGCCGACTGATAATCATAAACACAGCTTACCTTCAATGTGTTACTCTTGCAAAAAGTTTACAAAAGCAAGGCGGACAGGGCAGGGAAAAGCCTTGATTTCCGGCGGCGCGTGTGGTATAATAATGTCAAATGTCCGCGGAGCCTGTGCGCCCGCGCGGGAGAATGCGAGAGACCGAATGGGTAAGCTGAAGGAATATAAGGGTAAGATACGTAAGCACCTGCGGGAGTGGGTGTGGCTGTCCCACTACATAAGAAAATACTGGGTGGGTGTGACGGCGTTTGTGGTCATCGGGCTGGTCGCCGTTATCATGGGACTTTTGACTGCGGTCGCATCCAAGAACCTGATCGACGCGGTGACTGCCGAGGTGAAGGACAGGGATCGGTTGTTTGCCGCGCTGGGAGTTATGGCTGGTTTGGCAGTCGGACAGCTCGCTTTCCGCGCCATCGCCTCGTGGATCACGGCGCAGGTTCGCGTCCGCGTCATGAACGAGGTGCGTCAGGAGGTCTTTGAGCGGATCATGCTGTCCCGCTGGGAGGCGCTGCGCGAATTCCATTCCGGCGAAATCCTCAACCGTCTGGAGGGCGATGTCGGCGGCGTTGTGTCCGGCATCATCAATTTTCTGCCCGGACTGCTCACGCAACTGGTGCAGTTTATCGGCGCGTTCGCTATTATCCTGTACTATGACTGGGTTATGGCGCTGTTTGCGCTGGCGTCTGCGCCTATCCTTGTCCTGTCTGCCAAGCCGCTGATGAAGATCATGCGCCGGTACAATGAGCAGACCCGTAAAATCAACGGCGAGATCCTGTCCTTTAACGAGGAGGCATTCCAGAATATCCAGCTCGTGAAGGCGTTCGACCTTGCCAAGCAGCGTTGCCGCCTGCTGAAGGAGTTGCTGGAGAAGTACAAGACTATCCAGCTTTCCTATGCCAAGATGTCTGTCGTGGTCAGCCTCGCTATGGGCGTTTTGGGACTTATCGCCGGGTACGGTTGCTATGGCTGGGCAATTTATCGGCTGTGGACGAATGTCATCTCCTACGGCCAGATGACCATGTTTCTGCAGCTGTCATCCAACCTGTCCTCCTCCTTCTCGGCGCTGACTTCCATGGTTCCTGCCGCCGTTTCCGTTGCCACAGCGGCGGGGCGTATCATGGAAGTTACCGAGAAGCCTGCGGAGACCGACGTGGATGCGCGTCCCGCCAAGAAAATGCTGGCGAAAACCAAGGAAACCGGTCTTGTGGTGGAGGCGCGGGATATGTCCTTCACTTACGAAGACGGCAAGGCTCCCGTGATGTCCCATGTCAGCTTTAAGGCACAGCCGGGCGAGATACTTGCCTTTGTCGGTCCCTCCGGCGGCGGAAAGACCACGATGCTCCGCCTGATGCTGGGGCTGCTTCGCCCGCAGGACGGCACCCTGACAGTCCGGCTGGAGGACGGTTCCTCCGAGCTGCCGGTCAGCGACAGCACGCGGCGTCTGTGCGCATATGTGCCGCAGGGAAACAGTGTGTTCTCCGGCACCATCCGGGACAATCTTCTTGCGGTTGCGCCGGAAGCGACCGACGGGCAGCTCCGCGCCGCGCTGGAAACGGCGGACGCGTGGGAATTTGTCTCAAAGCAGACGGAAGGGCTGGATACCGTGCTGGGTGAGCGCGGCGTGAACCTCTCCGAGGGACAGCTGCAACGGCTCGCTATCGCCCGCGCCCTCCTCCGTGAGGCGCCGATCCTGATTATGGATGAGGCGACGTCGGCACTGGATGTGGCTACCGAATCCCGCGTTCTGCACGCGGTCATGAAAGCCGACCCGCGGCGCATCTGCCTGCTGACTACGCACCGCGCCAGTATGCTTGCGTATGCCGACCACATCATTCAGGTGGACGGGGACGGAAGCTTCACGGAGATTGATCCCACGCCGTACCGGCAGCAGACAACGGTCTGACAAAAAAACTTTGCGCGATAAAATATATTAAAAACATAATTACATAATTACGGGAGGAAACTGCAATGACTTACAAACTGAAGGACGGATTCGTGCTGAGAAAGGTCGGTCCCATGTACATGGCGGTGCCGTTTGGCACCCGCGCTTCCGAGCTGAAGGGAATGGTATCGCTGTCCGAGACCGGTTACCTGCTCTGGAAGGCGCTGGAAGCCGGAACGGATACGCTGGAGGGACTGGTCGCGGCACTGCGTGCTGAGTATGATGTCAGCGAGGAGCAGGCGACGGCGGATACGCAGGCGTTCCTCGACAGCCTGCGCGAGCAGGGAGTTCTGGAAGCATGAGACCCGAAGAGCATAAGCTGGAGGATTTCATCGGGCCGTTCAATATTCAGTTCCTTGCCATGCGGAAATGGTGCAAGGAGACGCGCAGTCCGTTTTCGTTGACGCTGGAGATGACCCCGCTGTGCAATTTCAACTGCCCCATGTGCTACGTGCATCTGAGCCGCGCGGAAATGGAGAAGCGTGGCAAGCCTTTGAGCGCAGCGCAATGGCTGGAGATCACGCGGCAGTTCGCCGAAATGGGATTGGTTGCCGTCAATCTGAGCGGCGGCGAGCCTTTGACTCGCCCGGATTTCTGGGAGATATACGAGGGCATTTCCCGGCAGGGTATTTATCCGTCCCTGTTCACCAACGGCGCTTTGCTGGATGAGCGGGCGGTCGAGCACCTGCTCCGCTTCCCGCCGCGGGGCGTCAAGCTGTCGCTGTACGGCGCCGATAATGAGACCTATGCCGCCATGTGCGGCGACCCGCACGGCTTTGACAAGGTGAACCACGCCATCGACCTTCTGCGGGCGGCGGAAATTCCCCTGCAGGTGACGTCTACGCTGGTCAAGCAGAACCAGTCCGACCTTGATAAGCTGGAGGCGTACGCGCAGGAGAAGAAGCTCGGGCTGGAGATTACGACGGGCGTCAATGCTTCGGCACGCGTCACGGAGAATGACCCGCGGGAATCCCGGCTGGAGGATCGGATCGAGGACTGGGATCTGAAAAAGCTGTCCGGGTACAAGCACAAGCCGATCGAAACGCCCTTTTCAAATTGTTCCCCGTACGGCTGCAGCGGCGTCATCACGTGGCATGGGCACCTGCAGGTGTGCGCCTTCTTTGAGGGCGAATACGTGCAGCTGACCGAGCCGTATGACATCCCCGCCGCGTGGCAGGAGCTGCTGCGGCGGGCGGATGCCCTGACTCTGCCGCCGGAGTGCGCCGACTGTCCGGACGCGGAATTCTGCCTGACCTGTCCCGGTGAGCTTGCCTCGGAGACCGGACATCCGGACCGCATCGCCAAGGCGGTCTGCGAGCGTGCCGCGCGCATCCATGCCGCTTACCTGCGTAGAAAAGCGGAGGAAACGGCGGAATCTGCTGCTCCGGAAGGGGCAGAGGGGAAGTAAAGTAAAAAAATTCATTTTATTTTTCTCAAAGCTATTGACAAATATGAAGAAAAGGTATATAATTACCACGCAGAGCCAAGAAACACTAAGAAAGGAGTTTCTGTTATGAAGGTCTATGTTGCACCCAAAGCGGCTGTTCTGTCGATGAACGTGAAGGAGAATATTGCTTCTTCTTCTCAGGTTACTTTCAATGGCACGTACTATTGGAATGCGGGCACCGGCAAGGTTCAGGCTTCTGACTTCGTTTACACCGGTTCCAACTATGTGATGGACATGGTGAACTGGCTGATTGATTCCCTCACCACCCATAACGACCAGTACGTGAGAGATCAGCGGGCGTTGCTCGAGGGCTGCCTCGTTGCGCGGCCGGACGCGGACTAAGCGCAGTTTGATCTGACGTAATCAGAATCGGCAAAGTAACGCAATGATGGCAGAGATGTTCAGAATTGCGGGACAGAACATTCGGATTGCAGGCGGCAGTTTCTGCCGCCTGCTTTCCGGTTTTGAGGTTCCCGCAGAAAACCAGACAGATACCGATGTGTGCCGGGTGAGCCTGACAGAGGGGTACACGCAGTTTGACATCAGCAGTGTGACACCTGATCACCCGGTGGAGCACGTGTTCAGCATACATTCCTGTCCGGGACACTTCATGGTGTCGGACGGGGATTATACCAATTCCACCGCGCTGGTGGTCAAGCCGCGCGAAGAGGGCGTCATGGAGCTGTTTCTGGCGGCGCTGTACTCGCATATGGCGGGGCGCGCGCGCACCGTGTTCGTCCATGCCTCCCTGGTGGAGATGCCGGGGCAGGGCGGCGTGATGTTCGTCGGCAGATCCGGCATTGGCAAGACCACGCAGGCACGCCTGTGGGAGCAGTTCCGCGGCGCGGAAATCATCAATGGCGACAAAGTGTTCCTGACGTTGGACGAGGACGGACGCGGCGTTACGGCGCATGGCAGTCCGTGGTGCGGCTCTTCGCCCTACAAACTGAATCGCGCCACGCCCCTGCGGGGCATCGTGGTGCTGGATCAGGCGCCGGAGAACAGTATCCGGCGGCTTTCCGAACACGAGATCATGACGCAGTACGTGTCGCATATTTTCCTCCCCATGTGGGATGCCCGGCTGACCGACTGCGTGATGGAGGCGATCGGCGGTATGATGCCGCTGGTGCCGGTCTTGCGTCTCAGCTGTCGCCCGGATCAGGAGGCGGTGGACATGACCTGGAGTGCCGTGTTCGGGGAGACGGCTCAATGAAGGATGCGCAGACCGGCGGGGAGAGCCACTCCCTGCAGATTGACCGGGAGGCGCTGGCGGCGTGCATTGCCGCTCTGCGTCCCGGCGAGGAACTGCCGCTCCTGGTGACGGGAAATAGCATGGTGCCGTTCCTGCTGAACCGGCGCTCCACCGTCTTTCTTGTCCGTGAGCCGGACTATGTCCCCCGCGTGGGGGATATAATTCTGTGCAAGCGTATAGACGGCGCATATATCCTGCACCGGATTCACAAGATCCGGAAGGATGGCGTGCTTATCCTGAATGGCGACGCGCAGAGATGGACGGAGTTGATTCTCCCGCAGCAGGTATGCTGTCGGGTCGCTCACTTTGTCCGCACTAAGCGCGATATCCGCACCGATTCGCGGTTCTATCGCTTCTGCCGGTGGCTATGGCGCGGGCTTCGCCCGTTGCACGCCGTTGCGGCGTCCGGCTATTACTACTGGCACCGCATTCCCTACAAATTGGGCTTCAGGAAAGACCCGCAATAAAAAAGCAAGGCGCACGGATTCCGCGCGCCTTTTTGCTGCTTCCGGGCCGGAAGGGGCTTCCTGAAAGAAGCCTAAACCACCAAGAGCTTTTTCTGAGAGGATGCTGTGTGAGCCGATGTGCCCGGTTATCCGGATTATCCGGTATGCTCCACAGAGGTGACCCGGTAATCCTCCGCTTCCACGGCGGCGGAAAGTGCTCCGTCCGGGAGCGGCGCGTCCGTGAAGGTCACGCGCGCCGTACCTGCCGTGTGGCTGACCTCTGCGCCAGCCACGCCGGGCAGACGGCACAGCGCCTCCCGGACGGTTGCCTCGCAGTGCGCGCACATCATGCCCTCGATGTGCAGGAGCGTGGCGGGGACGGAGGTTGCGGGTGCCGGAGCGGGTACGGATTGAGGGACAGCTGCCGGTTCGGGCTTTTCCTTGCCCCGGATGCGGCACAGATTGAGCCGCAGGGCGTTGGTCACGACGCAGAAGCTGGACAGGCTCATGGCGGCGGCGCCGAACATGGGGTCAAGCGTCACACCGAACGGGATAAGCACGCCTGCCGCAATGGGGATGCAGATGACGTTGTAGAAAAATGCCCAGAACAGGTTTTCATGGATATTGCGCAGGGTGGCACGCCCCAGCCGCACGGCGGCAGGCACGTCCGAGAGGCGGCTGTTGACCAGCACGACATCGGCGGCATCTATGGCGACGTCGGTCCCGGCACCGATTGCCATGCCGAGATCGGCGCGGGTCAGGGCGGGCGCGTCGTTGATGCCGTCACCGACCATGGCGACCTTGCCCCGGCGCGCCAAATCCCGCACGACCTGCTCCTTGCCGTCCGGCAGAACGCCGGCGATGACGTGTGCCTCATCCAGCCCCGCCTGTCTGCCGACAGCGCGGGCTGTGCGTGCAGTATCGCCGGTCAGCATGACCACCTCCAGTCCCATGTCGCGCAGGGCACGGATGGCGGCGGGGCTCTCGGGCTTGATTTCGTCCGCCACACTGATGATGCCCAGGAGACGCCCGCCGCGCGCGAAGAACAGCGGCGTTTTTCCCTCGTCTGCCAGTGCCTCGGCGCGTGCGGTGCAGTCCGCCCATTCGGCTGGCGTCAGCGCGTTACCCAGCCTGTCCCGCATGAGTGCGAGATTGCCGCCGAGCAACAACTCGCCATCGGGGGTGGCGGCGGTCAGCCCGTGCCCCGGCAGGGCACGGAAATCCACAGGCGCGGGCGCGTCCAGCCCCCTGCGCGCGGCTTCCTCGCATACGGCGCGAGCGAGCGGATGCTCGCTGCCGCGCTCCAGCGACAGCGCAGCAGTCAGGAGCTGCTCCTCGCTCACGCCGAGCGGCAGAATATCCATGACGCGGGGAGCGCCCTTGGTGACGGTTCCGGTCTTGTCCAGAACGACTGTCCTGATTCTGCCGGCTTCCTCCAGGGCGGCGGCGGTCTTGAACAGGATCCCGCCCCGCGCCCCGACGCCGCTGCCGACCATGATGGCGACCGGGGTTGCCAGTCCCAGTGCGCAGGGGCAGCTGATGACCAGCACGGAGATGCCGCGTGCCAGTGCGAAGCCGACATCCTGCCGGATCAGCATCCACGCAAGGAATGTGACAAGTGAAATGCCCATGACCACCGGCACGAATACGCCCGACACCCGGTCGGCGATCTTGGCGATGGGCGCTTTGGTCGCGGCGGCGTCGCCGACCATGCGGATGATCTGCGAGAGCGTGGTATCCTGCCCGACGCGCGTGGCTCGGCAGGTCAGAAACCCGGACTGGTTGATGGTGCCCGCCGAAACGCTGTCACCTGCCGCCTTGTCTGTGGGCAGGCTTTCGCCGGTCAGTGCCGCCTCGTTGACAGCGCCGGAGCCGGATTCCACCCTGCCGTCCACCGGGATGCTTTCGCCGGGGCGGACGACAAATATATCGCCCGCCGCGACCTGCTCTACCGGAACCGTGACCTCCCGCCCGTCCCGGAGGAGCGTGGCGGTCTTGGGGGACAGCTTCATGAGACTGCGCAGGGCATCAGTGGTTTTTCCCTTGGAGCGCGCCTCCAGCGTCTTGCCCACCGTAATGAGCGTCAGGATCATGGCGGCAGATTCAAAATAGAACTGCATCATCCAGTCATGCGCGGCGGCGTGGTCGCCGCGCGTCACGGCATCGGTCATGGCGAACAGCGCAAATACGCTCCACAGGAACGCGACCGAGGAGCCGAGCGCTACCAGCGTATCCATGTTGGGGGCGCGGTGTGCCAGTGCCCGGAAACCGCTGATAAAGAATTTCCGGTTGATGAGCATGATGATACCCGTCAGAAGCAGTTGGATCAGTCCCAACCCGATGTGGTTGTCCGCCAGCCGGGCGGGCAGAGGGAATCCCCACATCATATGCCCCATCGAAATATATAGGAGCACCAGCAGAAATCCGACCGACCAGCACAGCCGGCGCACAAGGTGCGGCGTTTCCCGGTCGGCGAGCGGATCGTCCGCTGCTACGGTGTCCGGGCGCGGTGCCTCCGTCCCTTTCGGTGCGGCGCCGTAGCCCGCTTTTCGCACGGCTTCCATAACGGAGTCCGGACTGGCATCGCCCTCCACGCCCATGGAGTTGGTCAGCAGGCTGACGGCGCAGGACGTAACGCCCGGCACGGCAGATACCGCCTTCTCCACGCGGGCGGAGCAGGCGGCACAGCTCATGCCTGTGACGGAATACTGCTGTATTTTTTTGTGATCCATACCTATCTCCTCCTGCGCCTGCACGGCTTTTCTTTTCCTACCGGATTTGTAGGAATAACGCACGGCGTGATTATATACCAAAAGTCGGTTCTTGTCAATAGGAAAAACGGATTTTCTCGGGGAAACCCCTTGAAAATACACAGCGGATATGATATAATATGAGGGAAGTATAGGCTTGGTATACCCGGACAGGCTGTTTTCTTTCGCCGGAAATCCGCCTGTTCCAAATGCATATATGTACCGGGAGAGGCGCGCCGCGCCGGAGCCCGGTGTGAATTCTGGTAAGGAAGGTACACAGCATGCGAAAAAGAATGCCTTTGTGCAGACATTGCCGCTTCGGCAGGGCACTGTGCTCCCTGCTGCTTCTGCTGATACTGGCGGTAGGCACGGCGCTTGTCTCTTGCAACGCCATCTGGGATCGCGGTGAGATAGAATTTACTCTGCCTGAGGAAAAGACGGAACCGGATTCCGAGACGGAAGACTCTCCGTCCGGCACAGAATCGGAAACTCTGTGCAATCATGACATGAAGGAGGTACCCGGCTCCCGGCAGGCGGCGACCTGTACCGAGAACGGGCACTATGTTCTCCGCTGTACCTACTGCGGACAGGAAAAGACCGGATCCATCCCGGCGACCGGGCATACCGAGGAGATCGACGTTGCCGTGCCCGCCACCTGCGAGCAGGACGGACTGACGGCGGGGACGCATTGCGCCACCTGCGGGGAAATTCTGCGGGCACAGGAGACGGTACCGGCACTTGGTCATACCGAGGTCACGGATGAAGGAGTGGCACCGACCTGTACCGAAGCCGGCAAGACAGAGGGCAAGCACTGCTCTGTCTGCGGGAAGGTTTTGATTGAGCAGAAGCCGCTTCCGGCGGCACATACCAAGGCGATCGATGCCGCCGTGGCACCGACCTGCGATAAAGCGGGAAAGACGGAGGGCAGTCACTGCTCCGTTTGCGGCGAGGTGCTGACCGCACAGCAGAGCATCCCTGCCAAAGGACACGTTGCGGTGACCGATGCCGCCGTGGCGCCGACCTGTGAGCAGGCGGGCAAAACGCAGGGAAGTCACTGCCGCGATTGCGGCAAGGTGCTGACCGCACAGCAGAGCATCCCTGCCAAAGGACACGTTGCGGTGGCGGATGCCGCCGTCGAGCCGACCTGCGAGACGGCAGGCAAAACGCAGGGGAGCCATTGCTCGGTCTGCAGCAAGGTTTTGACTGTTCCGCAGGAAATCCCTGCCACGGGACATACCGAGGTCACGGATGAGGCGGTGGCGCCGACCTGCACCGAAGCCGGCAAGACAGAGGGCAAGCACTGCTCGGTCTGCCATAAGGTTCTGGCGGAGCAGACGGAGGTGCCTGCCGCGGGACACAAGGAGGCAGTTGATGCCGCCGTGGCGGCAACCTGCGAGCAGCCGGGCAAGACCGAAGGCAAGCATTGCTCGGTCTGCGGCAGCGTGCTGACTCCGCAACAGCCTGTGCCTGCACTGGGGCATACCTGGGTGACGGATGCCGCCCGTGCGCCGACCTGTACCGAGAACGGACTGACGGAAGGGGAGCATTGCGCAACCTGCCTTACCGTTCGCGTTCCGCAGACCGAGATCCCTGCGCATGGGCACGAGCCGGTGGAGGATGCCGCCGTTGAGCCGACCTGTGATCAGCCGGGCAAGACAATCGGTTCGCACTGCGCCGTTTGCCAGGCGGTGCTGACTGCACAGCAGGAGGTGCCCGCTACCGGACACCGGATGATCAAGCATCCTGCCATTGCATCGACCTGTTCGGTGGCTGGCAAAACCGAGTGGGAGGAGTGTGAGATCTGCGGCTACTGCCCGGCTCCGCCGCAGGCGGTGGCGAAGCTGCCGCACCAGGAAGTGTTTGAGCCCGGTCAGGAACCGACCTGCGAAAACTTCGGCTGGACCGGCGGTTCGTTCTGCTCGGTTTGCGGGCTTGAAATCGTGCCTCAGACTATCCTGCACAAGCTGGATCACATTACGGTGGAGGTTCCGGAACTGAAGCCGACCTGCACGACGGCGGGACACACCAGCGGAGCGCGGTGCGGACGGGAGGGATGCGGCGTCATCCTGTACGGTCTGGAGACGATCCCTGCCACGGGACATACATACGACCCGAACGTTTCCTCCTGTACGGAGGATCAGGTTTGCCTGGTATGCGGAGAGGTTACCCCGTCCCTCGGCGGACACGTCGAGAAGGTTTTGCCTGCCCGTGCGCCGACCTGTACCCAGGACGGCTGTACCGAGGGGCGCGTGTGCGCGGTCTGCGGAGTGACCATTGTTGAACAGAAAACAGTTTCGGCAACCGGACACACCGTGGTGACCGATCCCGCCGTCCCCGCAACCTGTATGAAGGAGGGACTGACGGAAGGCTCCCATTGCAGTACGTGCGGAACAGTCATGAAGGCACAGGAAAAGGTGCCGCTGGCGGATCATACCCTGGTTACCCTGCCGCGCGTGGAGCCTACCTGCGTTTCCATCGGCATGAGCGAGGGCGTGTACTGCTCCGTGTGTATGCGGACATTCACGCTCCAGCAGGTTCTGCCGGCGAAGGGACACACGGAGGTCATTGACCACGGTAAGGCGCCTACCTGTACCGAGGCGGGTTGGAGTGACGGATCGCACTGCTCGGTCTGCAATCAGACGTTGCAGGCGCAACGGTATCTGCCCGCAATAGGTCACGTCGTGGAGACTGACCCTGCTGTTGCGGCAACCTGCGAGGAAGCGGGCAAGACCGAAGGCAAGCATTGCTCGGTTTGCGGAAAGGTGCTGGTCGAGCCGGCAACGGTTCCGGCGAAGGGGCATTCCGCCGTGACAGACCCGGCGGTTCCCGCAACCTGTGAGACGCCCGGCAAGACGGAAGGCAAGCATTGCTCGGTTTGCGGAAAGATACTGATCGCGCAGACAGAAGTTCCGGCAACCGGGCATACAGAGGTGACAGACCCGCCTGTCGCACCGGGCTGCGAAGTGCCCGGCAAAACGGAAGGCAAGCATTGTTCGGTCTGCCATAAGGTGCTGATCGAGCAAGCCGAGGTTCCGGCAACGGGACACACGGAGGTCATAGACCCGGCGGTCCCCGCGACCTGCGAGACGCCGGGCAAGACGGAAGGCAAGCACTGCCCGGTCTGCGGGAAGGAGTTGGTCAAGCAGGAAATCGTTCCCGCAAAGGGGCATTCCGTCGTGACAGACCCGGCAATTCCCGCGACCTGCGAGACTGCCGGTAAGACCGAAGGAAAGCATTGTGCGGTCTGTAACAAGGTTCTGACCCCGCAGACCGAAATTCCGGCAACGGGGCACACCGAGGTTATCGACCCGGCGGTTCCGGCGACCTGTGAGACGGCAGGTAAGACAGAGGGCAAGCATTGCTACATCTGCAATGCTGTCCTGAAGGAGCAGATCGGAATTCCGGCAACAGGGCATACCGAGGTTATCGACCCGGCAGTCCCCGCAACCTGCGAGGTGGCGGGCAAAACCGAAGGCAAGCACTGCTCTGTCTGTAACAAGGTGTTGGTCGGGCAGACCATGATTCCCGCGAAGGGACACACCGAGGAAATCGATCCGGCAGTTCCCGCGACCTGCGAGGTAGCGGGCAAGACCGAAGGCAAGCACTGCTCTGTCTGTAACAAGGTGCTGGTCGAGCAAACTATGATTCCCGCAAAGGGACACACTGAGGTTATCGACCCGGCAGTCCCCGCAACCTGCGAGGTGGCGGGCAAGACCGAAGGAAAGCACTGCTCTGTCTGCAACAAGGTGTTGGTCGAGCAGACGGAGGTTCCGGCAACGGGACACCATTGGGATGACGGCAAGATCACGACTGAACCGACCTGCGAAGACAAGGGCGTAAAGACCTATACCTGCACGGTCTGCCACGATACCAAGGCGGAAGAGATTCCCGCAAAGGGACACGAGTGGGATGACGGCGTAGTTACGACCGAACCCACCTGCGAAGATACGGGTGTCAAGACCTATACCTGCGCGGTCTGCCATGCGACCAAGACAGAAGAGATCCCTGCGAAGGGGCACACCGAGGTCGAGGATCCCGCTGTGGCATCGACCTGTCAGAAGGAAGGACTGTCCAAGGGATCTCACTGCTCGGTTTGCAATAAGGTGCTGACGGAGCGGAAGCCCGTAGCGAAGCGGGGGCACTCCCTTGTGGAGCTGCCGCGTGAGGAGCCGACCTGCGACAAGCCCGGTCATACCAGCGGAATGAGCTGCACCATGTGCGGCGCAGTTGTGTTCGGGCATACCGAGATCCCGGCTCTTGGGCATCGCATGGAGAACGGCGTTTGCAAGGTGTGCGGGTACGTTGCACCGACCGAAGAGGAAAGCACGCCGGAAAACAAAACCGGGAACGATGGGTGATTTGCCGATCGCCGAATGAAAAGTCACAACCACCGGCTTGACCGGTGGTTGTGACTTTTCATTTTTCGGATTTATTTCTTTTCGTAGAACCAGAGGACGCCCGCCCGGAGCGGCAGTGCATCACAGAAGCCCTCCCGTGCCAGCTGTTCGCCGGATACGGTAAAGCTCCGTTTGCCGAGCGGATCGGTGAAGGTGTAGGAGCGGGTAGGATCGGCGTGCGGGTGCACGGTTACGCTGTCCTCCGCCACGCGGTTGTTGCGGATGATCTGAATAAAGCCTTCGCGTTCCCCGTCAAACTGCATCGCGTACCAGTCCTCCTGCGATGCGCGGCAGGCGGTCAGAGGGTAGTAGTCGCAGGACAGCTCCAGGTCGGCGGCACGGCGCCAGACCGGGATCATGCGGCGTGCCAGTGCGAACTGTGCGGGGGTGTCGTTCCACTCCACCATGCAGGTCATGGCGGGCGCCATGGCATTCTGGAATGCGAACTCATCCAGCGGCAGGTTCGTGTTGCCGTAGGTGCCGTCCGCCGTGTCCCAGTTCATGGTATGGGCGCGGAAGTAGGGGATCCATTCAAACATCTCGCGGTGCTGGAGCTGTTTGATGGGGTGCTTGCCGTAGCCGACATCGGTGTAGTGCAGCGGTACCGCCCGGCGCATGGTCTCGATGTCGTTTCGGCGACCGCCCGAGGCGCAGGAGTCCATCCACAGTCCGGGATTGCGCTCCAACAGCGTGTCCCAATAGCGATAGTAGCCCTGAATGTGCAGGTTTTCCCGGATGCCCACGCGCCCTTCCTCGACGTTGGTATCCCAGTACTGCGCAGGCGCAAAGTTGAAGTCCTGCCGGTAGATGCGGATGTGCGACTCCTTGATGATGCCGTCCACCAGATCAATCAGCCAGTCGCAGGCGGCGGGGTTGCCGAGGTCGAGCAGCGCGTTGCCGTCCCACCAATCGTTCGGCTCACCGTGGTAGCGGAGCAGGAATTCCGGATGCTCCCGGAACAGCTTGGTGCCTTGGTAGACGCGCTCCGGCTCAAACCACACCAGCAGCTGGATGCCCTCCCGGTCGCATTTCTCTCCGATGGGCGCGAGTCCGTTCGGGAGATGCTCGGGGTGCGGATACCAGTTTCCTGTCGTAGGCCAGTTGTTGTCACAGGGATACCAGCCGGCGTCAATCCACCATATATCGGGAACCAGACCGCCAGCCCGGTAGGCGTCAATGGCTCTTTTCTGATTTTCTTCGGTCACGCCGCAGAATTCCGGCAGACCGTCGATCATCCACGTGTGCAGGATCAGCTTGGAGGGGAGCGGTGCGCCGTTTTCGCGCGGCAGAATGTGTGCGAGGTAGAAGGAGCGCCACAGATTGCGGGCGCGATCCTCCCCGCCGGTGTATGCCTCGTAGGTCATACGCGGGGTGCGGACGGTCTCGCCCGGCTTGAGGTAGGAGGCAAATGCCGCCTGTCCTGCCCGGAGCGTAACGGCATCTCCGGTGCGAAGCACGTCCACCCGCCATGTGCCTGTCCAGCCGACAGCCACATTGACACCCCAATCGCTGAAGCGCAGCCGCATATAGGGGAAGGCGCCTTTGCAGGAAGTTCCGTCGCGGTCGGGCTGAATTGTCAGCGTTCCGCCGTCCTCCGGCACGGTATCAAACCATGTGTAGCCGTCCTCGCCGCAGGTGTCTCCGTTGCTGTGCGCCAGCACGGGTGACTGCCCGCTGTACGTTGTGGTGATGTGCCAGTCCGACAGGACAGGGGAGTTATCGCTGCCCCGGTTGGTGACGTACATGACCCAGTCCACGACAGGGAAGTCAAGGAAGGACTGGCAGACGGCGCGCAGCTCCAGCCCCTCCGGCGTGTGCGCGGTAACCGTTGTTTCGTACAGATTGGCATCCACCCGCCGCGTCTCGGCAACCGGGTGAAATTCGGCGGGGAAGCCGCAATAGTGCCTGTCGCCCAGCGTGTATTCCACCGGGACAGAGGCGGGGTTTGTATACGGATGGAGGGCAATCAGCCGTTCCATGTCCTGTTTCGTGCTTTTCATGACTGTGTCCTTTCGGTTTTTCAATAAGATCGGAGATTCCCTTGGCAGAACCCCAGTGCAAGTATACCATATTATTGGGGGAAAAGCAAGAGCTTTTGTTCGGGAAGTGCTGAATAAATCGGAAACGCTTCTCCGGCGCAGCTGTTTCGTCTGAGCGCGGCGTTCAAAGGGACAAACTCCCCCCTGCGGATCCGCGGACAAATTTCCGAAAACTGTTGACAGTGGCGGAAAAATGTGGTATACTCATCTGCGAATTGAATAGCGAGCGAAAGATACGGTTTGAAAAGTTGTACGCTGAGTAGATGAAAAGAAAATCCGGTTCAAATCCGGAACAACCGCCATTGCTGTGTCTGACAAAGGGAAACTTCTGATGCTTTACCGTTCCGGCGGGCAGGATGCCGCCATACAGCCGGACAGGCGCTGTACAGAGGGTTCCGTTGGTCGGATGCCGTCGTGTCTTTCTGGTTCAACATGTTTCGGGTGGGAAGCGTGCAGCCGAGGAATTTCCGGCAGGGATTCCGGTTTGTGTGCCGTCAAGCCCCTGTTTGCCGTTTCCCGGTGCGCGTCTTCTTCCTTCGGAAGGTTGAAGGCGCTTTTTGTGTGGAAGGAGGGAAAAACGATGTCATCTGGTGAGAGCGGACTCCGGGCGGGGAGTCAGATCATCAGGAAAACGCGTAGCGCGACAGGCGCTCCACTGCACAAAATTTCCGGAACTTCTGAGGAGGATGATGAAAGATGAATCTGAAAACCAACAAACTGACAGCCGGGCTGCTGGCAGTTATACTGCTGCTGTCCGTTATACCCTTTTCCGCATCGGTGTCCGCAGCGGAAAATGAGCCGGTTCTTACTGTCGGCACGCCGGCTGAATTGCAGGCTTTTGCGGACGCAGTCAACAGCGGGGAGTCCTATGAGGGCAAAACCGTGAAACTGACCGCCAATATTGATCTTGGCGGCGAGAGCAACCCCTGGACAGCGATCGGTACGTCTGCCAACCCGTTCAAGGGGACCTTTGACGGTGGCTACCATGTAATCAGCGGGCTGTATATCGCGTCCGGATCGGCGGTCGGACTGTTCGGTGAAGTAAACGGCGGCACGGTGCAGAACCTGGTTGTCCGGGGCGAGGTGAACGGCACATCCAACGCCGCTGGCGTGATCGGCAAGCTGACCGCCGGGCAGGTGCGCAACTGCGGCAACGAGGCGTCGGTATCCGGCGGAGCCAACATCGGCGGTGTCGTCGGTGCGGTCAACGGAGCCGGCACGGTCAGCGGTTGCTACAACAAGGGAACGGTATCCGGCACGACCGGTTACATCGGCGGCGTGACGGGACAGCATTGGAGAGCGGGCAGGGTGGAGAACTGCTACAACGCCGGCACCGTGACGGGACCCGCCACGGTCGGCGGCGTGACAGGCGGACACAAGGCGTCGTCCCCGGTGCTGGAGCATTGCTATAATGCGGGCAATGTGGTGGATTCTGCCGGAAACGGCAACAATGTCGGCGCCGTTATCGGCGCAAGCCGTGGCAGCTGCACCGACTGCTTCTACCTCAGCGGCACCGGGACCGACGGGAAATGTACCGCCGTTGATGCGCTTTCCGCCGCACAGCTGGGGGAGGCGTTTACGGACGGGGACGGAATTCCGGCTCTTGCCTGGGAGTCCTTCGTATGCGGCGATGAGCCTGTGCGCCCGTCCTACACGGAAAAAACCGAGCTTTCGGCACAGCTTGCGGCTTATATCCGGGCGGCGGTCGCCAGTGCCCGGAAGCAGGGCGGCATTGAGGGCAGTCTGCTCGGCAACGAGAAGTACCTTTCCGGCGTCAGCTCGACCGCGACCGACTGGATGGCGCTTGCCATGGGGCGCTTCGGGTATCGGAGCAACGGCACGTATTCCTACATGATCGATGACGGGGACGGGTATGCGGCGTATCTTGCCGCGATGCGGGCATATATCGAGAAAGCATACGCCGACAACGGGGGTATCCTGCACCGCGTCAAGGCGACCGAATGGCACCGGGCGGTCGTGGCAATCGCGGCGCTGGGCGGCGACCCGACGGCTTTCGGCAACTATAACGGTCAGCCGATCAACCTTATCGCGGACGGCAGCTACAACTGTGTGCTCCGGGACGGACCCGGCACGCAGGGGCTGAACGGCTGGATATGGGGGCTGATCTCCATGGATACCGGTATGTACCCGGTGCCGGACGATGCAAAGTACCCGCGCGCGACCTTTATCACGGAAATCCTGAAAATGCAGCTGACCGACGGGGTACAGGGCAACGCATACGGCGGCTGGGTACTGGGCGGCTACGGGACAGCCTCCGATGTGGATATGACCGCGATGGCAATCCAGGCGCTGGCGCCGTACTACAACGATGACACGGTGTATACCTATACCAACGGGAACAGCAAAACGGAAGTTTCCAAAACCGTGCGGCAGTGCGTGGATGAAGCGCTTGACCGTCTCGGCTCCCTTTTGAATGAGGCGGGCGGATTTACCTCATGGAACACGGACAATGTGGAGAGCATTGCGCAGGTTCTGGTGGCGCTCTGCGCAGTCGGCATTGATCCTGCCAAGGACGCGCGCTTCATCACCCGCGACGGCAAGACCCTGCTGGACGGGATGCTGCGCTTCCGGCTGTCGGACGGCGGCTTCTGCCATGTTGTGAACGGTGGCTGGAACTCCATGGCAAACGATCAGGCTACCTATGCGCTGGTTGCCTACTGGAGATTCGAAAACGGGATGAGTGCCCTGTACGATATGCGGGCGGACGCGGGAGACGCGGCGGATGCCTGCCGGGCGGCGATGGCTGCCATCGAGGCGGCGGATGATTCCTCTGCGGCTGACTATAAGGCGCAGTTGAAGCAAGCGCTGGCGCTGTTCCGTGCAGTGCCGGAGGCAGAGCGACGCTACGTGCGGAATTACTCCGCGTTGGCGTCCGCCATTGCGCTGGTCGGCGGGGAGGCGGCGCTGGATACGGATGCTCCCTACGTCACTTCCATCTCCGTGACGCAGGTGCCGAACCGGACGAGCTACTTTGCCGGGGAGACCTTTGATCCTGCCGGACTGGTGGTGAAGGCAGTGTACAACGACGGACACAGCGAGGAACTGCATGACTATCGGCTGTCCGTCACGGGCGAACTGAGCCTTGAGGATGGCACCGTATACGTCCTGTACGGAATGTTCAAGACCTCGTTTTCCATTGAGATACGGGAAAAAATGCCGTGGCAGGGAGCCGGGACGCCGGACGATCCGTACCGCATCGGCACTGCGGCAGAACTCAAGGCGCTTGCCGACCGCGTGAACGCCGGCGCGCCCTTCACGGGCAATGTTTTCCTTTTGACCGGAAACCTTGACCTGAGTGAGTATCCCGGCTGGGTGCCGATCGGCAGATCGTCCGCTAAGCAGTTTGGCGGCATTTTTGACGGACAGGGATATGCTCTGGACAACCTGTATTCGAATGCAGGCGGGCTGTTCGGCTATGTCGGCAGTAACGCCATCATTCGGAATGTCGGTGTGGCGAGCGGTGAAATCGGCTCGGACAACCGTTCCTTTATTGGTGCTATTGCCGGATGGAGCAACGGTGCGGACTTTATCAACTGCTGGAACGGTGCGGACATTCGATGCAGCGGCTGGAGCGGCGGTATCGTCGGAACGGTGCGGGACGGCGGTGACAGCATCATCCGCGGCTGCTATAACATCGGCTCCGTGACTGCCCGGGACGGCGCAGTCGGCGGTATCGTCGGGCATCTGTCGGCGGGGGGCAACGGAACCTCCGTACACGTTACGGTTTCTGCGTGCTACAACATGGGTATCGTGACGGCAGATGACAACGCCGGCGGCATTGCCGGCAGAGTGCAGGCAGGAAACGAAATCCGGAACTGCTACAATGCCGGTAAGGTCACTGTGACCGGAATGAATATCCTGGACGGCGCGGGGGGTATTGCAAGCCTTGTGACATCCGGCAACGAGGTTTCCGGGTGCTACTACGACGCCGGTCAGACAGTCTGCGGCGTGTCCAGCGGAGAGGATACCGCGACCGCCCGGACGGCGGAGGAGATGCGGTCGGATTCGTTCCTTGCCCTGCTGGGGGACAGCTTCAAGCGGGACGCCTACGCGCTGGTGAACGGCGGATATCCGTTGCTGACGTGGCAGAGCACCGAGGATGCCGACAGCATCGACCGCGTTGCGGAAATGATCGCGGCTATCGGTACGGTTACGCTGGACAGTGAGGATGCGGTTCGCGCGGCACGGGCGGCGTATGATGCGCTTCCCGAGGAACTGCAGGCGAATGTGAGCAACCACGCGGTTCTGACTGCCGCCGAGGCGGCGCTGGAAGCACTGCACCGGGAGACCGAGACAGAAACCGAGACAGAAACAGAGACAGAAACAGAGACAGAAACAGAGACAGAAACAGAGACCGAGACAGAGACAGAAACAGAGACAGAAACCGAGACAGAAACAGAGACCGAGACGGCAACCGCGACCGAAACCGCGAACGTAACCGGGACGAACTCCAATGGGACAGATACGCAGGCATCGGACACGACGGCGGATGACGCATCCGGATGCGCTTCGTCAACGCTGTGCGGTGTATGGTTTGTGGCGATTCTGGGTGTCGCTGCCGTGACCGGTCGCGCGAAGCGGAAAGCAGACTGAGGAAGATTCTTCCTTCCTGCGTGCTCTGCGAAACAGGTTCCTTATACGTAATAGACGCTCTGTATCACGATCCCGCAGGAAAGGAAGAAGTATGGTCATAAAAATGCAGTTTGGCAAACGGATATTGCTATTGCTTTGCGCAGTCCTGATGCTGTTTTCGATGTTCCCGGCTATCCGGTCGGGGGCATCGTCGGGACCGTCGTTGGTCACGACTCTGACGGACAACGCCGTCCAACGGGGAAGCAAAAAGAACTTTGACGTCTGGGCGCGGAATGCAAGCGGCGAGAAGATACGGGCAACCGTCACGCACAATGGCACGCGGCTGGAGCCGACATGGGACGACAGCGAAAAAGCCAGCTACACGTTGAACTTTACCGAGGAGGGGGAGAACACCGTCACGGTGTCCGCCTCCTCCGACGGCGGCAAAAAGAAGCAGTTGACCTACCGCATTCTATACCGGCGTGCCGAGCCGGGAGAGGAGATCGGCAGGGCGATCTGGAGTGTGGAGGCGTTCACGGTCGGATGCGGCTACATCGTCGAACCGACGGAGGTCCCGATCCGCGAAGGGGAAACGGCGGCGGAACAGCTTTTGCGCCTGCTGTCGGAGAACGGCTTGGTCGGTTACTATGGAGGGACGGCAAAGTCCTCGTTCTACCTTGCCTATATCGCGGACGGCACGGCATCGGGGGAACGCTACAACAGTTACCTGCGGAGCGCGGTGCCTACGGAACCGCGCCGGCTGGATTTGTCCCCGGCGATTCCGCCCCTTCTGACCCCGCATCTGGAGGAGAGCATGACCTTCTTTGACCCGGACGATTACGGAAAAAATTGGGTTGGCTATCTTGGCGAATTTGCATTCACCAACGGATCCGGCTGGATGTATTCGGTCAACACCGTGTTCCCGAACGTCGGCTTTTCCGATTGCTACCTCTCCGACGGCGACGTCGTGCGGGTGCAGTTTACCCTGGGATACGGCGCCGACATAGGCGGTTTTTCCTCGGTCGGCACTTCGATTCCGGACGTCGGCACACAGCCGACGGGTGGATACTACCCGGTAGCGGACAAGGATCGCCTGACAGAGGCGCTCTGCCGGGCGCGCACCTCCGGATTGCTCGGACGGGCAAACGTGCGCGAAGCCTATAACGCGGCACAGGACGTGATGGCGGCATTGGATGCGGTACAGGAGACAGTGGACGCCGCCGCCGTGCGGCTGCACGATGCGCTGGCGCATCCGGCAGACGAAACGCAGTCAACCGGTCCGGATGACAGTAGCAGCAACGGCAGTACGGAGCCGGACAGCATCGCGCCGGAACCCGACGCTTCGGATGCCACGTCTGACGTGAGCGCCACACCGGAGACGGCGGAGACAGCCGAGCCGGTGTCCGGCACACCGTTGGAAACGGCCTCGGATTCCGGAACGGACTCCGAGGCATCGCAGGGGTGCCGGAGCACCGCCGCGCCAACGCTTCTGCTTCTGATTGCGCTTGCAGCCGCCCCGCTCCTGACTGCAGGGCGTGCCGGGCGGCGCAGGGAAGGGAACGGTCGGAATGGGTAGGCGGATTGCGTGCCTTGCGCTGTGTCTCCTGCTTCTGCTTGCCGCCGGGGGTGTCCGGACAGCGGCTGCGGACGGACGTGCGGATGCGCGGACGATTGCGGACGGCATCCTCGCGTGGAAGAAATGCGATGTCGGCGCACAGCCGGACGGCTGTCTTCTGAATGACGCCTACCTCGCGCTCGCCGGGACTACGCCGGGGGATTGGTATCCCATCGGACTGGGCAGGCTGAGTATCGCGGACAATTATGCCGCCTACCTGGCGGTTATCCGGGATCGGGTGCAGGAACGCTATCGGGAGCCGGGCAAGCTGAGCGCCGCCAAGGCAACCGAGTGGCATCGCATCACGCTTGCCGTGCTGGCAATGGGCGGCGACCCGACCTCCCTCGGCACCGATGCGGACGGGAATCCGATCGACCTTATTGCGGACGGAACATACGACCGCGGCAGGACGACTCCGCTTGGGCGGCAGGGCATCAACGGTTGGATATGGGGGCTTATCGCGTTGGACAGCCTGCGCTACCCGATCCCGGACGGAGCCTTCTATACCCGGGATGATATTATTCTGGAGATCCTGCGTCAGCAACTGCCGGACGGCGGGTTTGCCCTGAGCGGCGGGAACGCCGACCCGGACATTACGGCAATGGCATTGCAGGCACTCGCTCCGTATCGCAACAGCGAGAAAACGTATACCTATACGCTGAAAAAGAGCGGTGAACAGGTCACAAAGACCGTGCGCCAGGTGCTGGAGGAGTCGCTGGACTGCCTGTCGGCGCTCCAGCTGGACACCGGTGACTTTTCCAGCTGGGGGACGGAAAACGTCGAAAGCACCGATCAGGTCACGGTAGCACTGTGCTGTCTCGGCATAGAGCCGCTGACCGATCCGCGCTTTATCAAAAACGGGAATACTCTGCTGGACGGCATCCTGCGCTACCGGATGCCGGACGGCGGATTCGTGCATTCCTTTGTCTACGATCCGGATAACCCTACCTCAAGCCCGGATCGCTCCAACACCATGGCGGGGGAGCAGACGCTCTGTGCCATGGCGGCATTGTGGCGACAGGCGAACGGAATGCGCACACTGTACGATTTCCGCGCGGAGCAGAGCGATGCACTGCGCACGCGCATAGCGGAGCTGGAGCGGCAGATCGCCGGCATCGGCGTGAATACCGATGCGGCGGAGCTTACGCGGATGCTGACCGATTTTTACGCACTGCCCGAGGGGGAACGGAGTTACGTCAACGGCTACTGGACGCTGTCCGATGCGGCACGTGCGGCGGGCGTGGATATCGACGGGATTGCGGATACGACGCCGGTTACGGAAAGCCCGGGAACCGGAACGGACGACCGCCCCTTGCTGTCCTTTTCGCTCTCCGACCGCGCGGCAGTCGACGCGCTGCCGGACACGCTGACAACCGAGCAGTATGTGACGGTCACGACACTGTTGGATAAGCTGCGCCAGAGCGAAGACTTTGAAGGCAAGGAGGACTACCTCGCCCGGCTGACGGCGGCGCGGCAGGAGATTGCGGCGATACAGGCGGAGATTGACAGCATCAATGCCGACGTTCGGGAGAAGCTGTACCCCTTTGAAGGTATTTCCCTGAAGGACAAAAAGACGGTGGACAGTATTGTGGCGCGATACCGTGCGCTGAGTGAATACGACCGGGCGCAGATCGAGCGTTGGGAGGATGTCATCAAAACCCAGACCAAGCTGGACAATCTGCTGCGCGGCATAATCATCGGGGTTGTGCTGTGCGTAGCCGCCGCAGTCACGGCGGTACTGCTTGTGCGCCGCATCCGGCGGAGACGGCACCGGAAGGAGCGGGAGCTGGAGGAGCTTGCCGCTGAGTACCGGGACGAGTAACATCAGCCCGTGCTTTGCACGGTATTGCCTACTTTTGCAGGAAGGAGAAACCGGGATGAAGAAGGATATTCTGGCGCTGTTCGTGATCGTTCTGCTGGTTGCCGTTGTCATCAACGGAACCAATATCCAGTCTGTGGACGAGTACTACCTCACGCATATCGACAATATTACGCCGGACAGCGAGACGGTTACCATCAGCATCCGGTGTGATACAATTCTGCAGAATTACGGGGATCTGGATCCCGCCCTCCGCTCGGACGAGTTCGTGCCGCCGGACGGCGTGATCCTGCCGCCGACCCGCTACGTGCTCCGTCCCGGCGATACGGTGTTTGACATCCTCGACCGCGCCATGCGCTATAACCGGATTCAGATGGAGTATCAGGGCGCGCGGGAAAACAGCTTCGGGAGCGTGTACATCCAGGGATTGCATTACCTGTATGAATTTTCCTGCGGACCGCTGTCCGGCTGGATGTACCGCGTGGACGGAGAATTCCCGGATTACGGCTGCTCCCGGTATGTTTTGCATGACGGGCAGGTTGTGGAATGGGTATATACCTGCGACCTCGGCAGGGATGTGGGCTGTATGTGGGTGGAAGGAGCGATACCGTGAAGGCATTTGGCAATGTGCATCCGTTTGTTCTGCTGGTGTACTTTCTCTCCGTGCTGACCGTGGCGATGTTTGCCGCCAATCCGGTGCTGTCGCTGACAGCTCTGCTCGGCGGCATACTGTTTTGTGCCATGCTGGTAAGACGGAGCCGGGTTCCCGGCGATATCGGCTTTTATGTGCCGCTTTTTCTGCTGGTGGCGGTCACGAATCCACTGTTTTCGCACAACGGCGTGACGCCGCTGTTTTTTCTGAACGGCAACCCGGTCACGCTGGAGGCGCTCCTGTACGGGTTCGCTCTGGCGGTGGCTGTTGTCGGCGTTCTGCTCTGGTGCAAGGGGTACAGCGAGGTAATGACCGGCGACAAATTCCTGTACCTGTTCGGCAGCGTGATTCCCAGACTGGCTCTTGTACTGTCCATGGCACTCCGGTTCGTACCACAGTTCAGGCGGCAGATGAGGCGGGTCCGGTGCGCGCAAAAGACGATGGGGCTGTACGCGGCGCGCGGCTATACGGATAAGGTTCGGAGTGCCGGACGGGTATTCCTTGCCATGATCGCGTGGTCTTTGGAAAATGCAATGGAGACGGCTGCCTCCATGAAGGCGCGGGGATACGGACGGGGGCATCGAACCAATTTCTCGCTGTTCCGCTTTACGGCGCGGGATGGGGCACTGCTGGCGGTCTGCGCCGCCCTGATGGGTGTTGTTGCGGTCGGCATGGCGGCGGGTGTGACGGAATTTGATTTCTATCCGCGCGTCAGCACACCGGAGCTTACGCCGGCGGCGCTGGCTGTGTACATTGCGTTCGGGGCGCTGTCGCTCCTTCCGTTTACTATTGAAGTCAGGGAGGCAATCGTATGGAGATACTACAGATCAAGGATCTGAGCTTCCGGTATCCGGGCGCGGAGCGGAACGCGGTAGAAGAGGTCAGTTTTTCCGTGCGGAGCGGGGAATTCCTTGTGGTATGCGGGGAGTCCGGCTGTGGTAAGACAACGCTTTTGCGCCTGCTCAAGCCGGAGCTTGCACCGGCGGGCGAACTGACCGGCAGTATCGTATACGGCGGCGGGGAACGGACGCCGGCGGACATCGGCTACGTGCTTCAGAACCCGGATAACCAGATCGTTACAGACAAGGTTTGGCATGAGTTGGCGTTCGGCTTGGAGAATCTGGGACTTCCGACCGAGGTGATCCGCCGCCGCGTCGGGGAAATGGCAAGCTACTTCGGCATTCAGGATTGGTTCCGCAAGCGGACGGACGAGCTGTCCGGCGGGCAGAAGCAGTTGCTGAACCTTGCCGCTGTCATGGTAATGCAACCGAAGGTGCTGATCCTGGACGAGCCGACCAGCCAGCTTGACCCTATCGCCGCATCGGAATTTCTGGCGACCCTGCAAAAGCTCAACCGGGAACTGGGACTGACCGTGATTCTGGCGGAACATCGGCTGGAGGAGGTGTTCCCCGATGCCGACCGGGTACTGCTGATGGACGGCGGCAGAATCCTGCTTTGTGACGCGCCGGAGCGCATCGGTGCCGCCCTCCCGGCGGGACATCCGATGCGGGCGGGGCTGCCGAGCGCGGTGCGCATTTTTCAGTCCCTGCATATACCCGACCGCTGTCCGCTGACGGTTCGGGAGGGGCGGGATTTTCTGGAACGGCATTTCGGCAGTCGCGGCGGTATGCTTCCCGAACCGGAGTACCGGCACGGGGAGGCTGTCGCGGTTGAGTTGAAAAACGTCTGGTTCCGCTACGAGCGTGATTTGCCGGATGTTTTGCGGGGCACGTCCATGCAGGTGTACGCCGGCGAGCTGTACGCGGTGCTTGGGGGGAACGGAACCGGCAAGACAACGATGCTGCAGGTCATAGCCGGGATCGGAAAGGCATACCGGGGCAAAGTGCTGGTGGACGGCAGGCTGATTCGGGAGTACCGGGGAAATTCCCTGTACCACGGTCTTCTGGCTCTCCTGCCGCAGAACCCGCAGACGGTGTTTATCCGGGATACGGTGCGGGCAGACTTTTATGAGATACTGGAAGCACACGGCGTTCCGAAGCAGGAGCGCGAAAAGCGGGTGTCCGAGGCGGCGGCAAGGTTCGGCATCGCGCCTCTGCTCGACCGCAACCCCTTTGATCTCAGCGGCGGGGAGCAGCAGAAGTGCGCGCTCGCAAAGGTACTGCTGACAGAGCCGCGCATCCTGTTGCTGGACGAACCGACCAAGGGCATTGATGCAGGGGCAAAGCAGGTGCTGCGGGACATTCTGACACGGCTGAAGGCGGACGGCATGACCTTGCTGATGGTCACGCATGACGTTGAATTTGCGGCGGAGACTGCCGACCGATGCGCGCTGTTCTTTGACGGGGAAATACTGTCGGCGGATACCCCGTCCCGCTTCTTCGGCGGAAACACCTTCTATACTACTGCCGCAAACCGCATGGCGCGCACGCTATGCCCAAATGCAGTGACCTGCGGGCAGGTTGTAAGATTCTGCACGGAGGGGGCGGACGCATGAAAAAAATCATTTCCTACTGCATTCTTCTGATTCTGATCCCGGCTGTCGTGGTCGGCGGCGCCTTGCTGTTCCGGGACAGGCAGTATGCGTGGGTATCCCTGTGCGTGACGCTGCTTTCCTGCGTCCCGGTTTTTCTGCATTTTGAGCGGAGCGGGGCGGATGCGAAACGGATGGTTCTGCTCGCGTGCATGACTGCCCTCTCGGTGCTGGGCAGAATCCTGTTCGCTATGATCCCCGCGTTTAAGCCGGTGACGGCGATGGTGGTCATCACTGCAATGTATTTTGGCAGTGAGGCAGGCTTTCTGACCGGCGCATTGTCGGCGGTGATATCCAATTTCTATTTTGGGCAGGGACCATGGACGCCGTTCCAGATGTTCAGCTGGGGGATACTCGGCTTTATCGCCGGACTGCTCGCGGCTCCGCTGAAGAAAAGCAGAATCGCGCTGACGCTGTATGCCGTTCTCTCCGGCGTCCTGTATTCCTTTCTGATGGATATCTGGACGGTGCTGTGGGCGGATGGCGCCTTCAATATTTCGCGCTACCTTGCGGCGATTCTGTCTGCCGCACCGTTTACGGCAATCTACGCTGTGTCCAACACGGTCTTTCTTTGGCTGTTCGCACGTCCGATCGGGAAGATACTGGACAGACTCAAGACCAAATACGCGCTCTGATGTAAGAGGATGACTGACTATGCGGATATCACAATGACATTTTCTCTACATTTTCCCATTCATAAACCGCATTCTGCGAATCACAATAATACCAGAGCAAGCACGAACGAAGCCCGCAGCCGCCGACACCTCGGCGGAGAGCGAGATTCGCTCTGCGGGCTCGATGAATATAGATCGCGCCGGGCAATGTTGCCCAGCGCAAACACGCAAAAAGGGGATTCGCAATTATGGCAAGCAATAAGGCACTCGTTCCCGAAGCCAAGAAGGCTCTTGATCAGTTCAAGATGGAGGCTGCCACTGAGGTGGGCGTCACGCTGAACCAGGGCTACAACGGTGATCTCACCGCCCGTCAGGCGGGGTCCATCGGCGGTCAGATGGTCAAGAAGATGATCCAGTCTTACGAGACCGGCATGCAGGGCAAGTAATCACCCTGTTTCCCGCAAAGGCGGCTGTTCAAGCCTGTCACAAAAGCGTCACGATCGAAAGGTCGTGGCGCTTTTGTGCGGATTGCGGCGCTTTGGCGAAATAATTCAGGAAAATCTCCCAAATGCTTTGAGGTTGTCGCAATGATGAAAGTCTGCTGTGTCTGTTACCCGATCTGCTGTCTTTACTAAATCCACAACATCATCAGCTTTGGACACAGCTTTAACAACCGTGCCGCCGCCAGTAGCAAAGGGAACAGCAAGAGATAATTCCGCCAATCATAAACCTTAACGACAGCAAAGCTACTCAATGATTCCATTATACCACAACCTTTTGATTTTTTCAATTGTCTGCCTCTATATTTCGCAGAAATCAGGTCTGTTTATAACGACCTGCAAGGATTCTCCGCGGTTTTCGTGTGGTGTATCCTGTATAAAATCCGAGAATTGATTTCCGGATTATTGTGTCACTTCTACTTGACTTTTCGGTCGTTCTGTGCTAATATATCCTTGCGGAATTCAATTGCAGACGAAGGAAGGAGAACCTGCCCGTGCGCGGGCGGGGATATGCTATGAGTAACGAGTACAGTGCCGAGGAAAAACGGTTGGCGGTCCTGATAGACGCCGACAACGTCTCCCCCGCCTACATTAAGGTCATTATTGATGAGGCGACAGCGCGCGGTATCGTTACCTATAAGCGCATTTACGCGGACTGGACGCGCAACGAAATGCAGGGCTGGAAATCCGTCCTGCTGGAGTATTCGCTTACGCCCATGCAGCAGTACAGCTACACGACCGGGAAAAACTCTACGGACTCCGCGCTGATCATTGACGCGATGGACATTCTGTACACGGGACGCGTGGAGGGGTTCTGCCTTGTGTCCTCTGACAGCGACTTTACCCGTCTGGCGGCGCGCCTGCGTGAGGCGGGCATGCTGGTCATCGGAATGGGCGAGAAGAAAACGCCGCGTCCCTTCGTCACCGCCTGCAACGAATTCAAATTTATAGATAAAATCGGGAAAACCGCCCAGTCTGCGGATTCCGATTCCGATAAAGCTGCCGCTGCACCTGCCGCCGGGCGGGATGCCAGCACCTCGCAGACCGACCTGTCCTCTATCCGCGGAACCATCCTTCAGCAGCTCGCCAACTTCTCGGACGAGGACGGCTGGATGATGGCTTCCCGTATCGGGGATGTCCTGACACAGCGGTACCCTGATTTCGACGTGCGCAATTACGGGCACAAGAAGCTGACCTCCTTTCTCAATTCCTTTGATGATTTCGAACTGCGTACTGCGAATGAGAACAACGCAGACAATCCGAACGGGCATACGGTGTATATCCGCGTAAAGCCCAAGAACGCGAGAAAGCATTGAGGCAGCACCGCTCTATGACGGCGCGCCTGCGTCGTCGTCGCTGCGCGCACTGTCCTGCCGGACTTGTGCGTTGCGACTCCGGGACTTTTGCATGACGTTTATGACAGGCTCCTGCCTGCATAAAAAACAGCGCAACCGTAAATATATGTCGCGGTACTGACTGTGGCTGCGCTGATACTCGTACCAAAGAAAGGGAATATCATGGAAAGAAAACTGCGTATTGGCGTGTTCGGAGGTGCCAGGGGCAACTCCATGATTCAGGTACTGCTGCATCACCCCGAGGCGGAACTGGTGGCAGTCTGTGATAAGTATACGCCATTGCTGGACCTGGCGCGTCAGAACGCCGAGAATGCTGGATTGCACATTGCGTGCTTTGAGTCCTTTGATGACTTCATCCAGTATGACATGGACGCCGTCGTGCTGGCGAACTATGCGACCGAGCATGCTACCTTTGCCATTCGTTGCCTGAAGGCGGGCAAGCATGTGCTGTCTGAGGTTCTGCCAAGCGAGACGATGGCGCAGGCGGTCGAGCTGATCGAGACGGTGGAGGAGACCGGGCTGGTCTACGCTTACGCCGAGAACTACTGCTACATGGATCTGACCTTTGAAATGTGGCGGCGTTACCGCGAGGGCGACATCGGCGACGTCACCTATGCCGAGGGTGAGTATATCCACGACTGTGCCGCGTGCTGGCTGGACATCACTTACGGCGACCCGAACCACTGGCGCAACCACCTTTGCCCCACCTTCTATTGCACGCATTCGTTGGGACCGATCATGACCATCACCGGGCACCGCCCCGTGCAGGTGGTCGGATTTGAGAATCCGCCCATTGAGGAGTTCTACCACCTTGGTCACGCCGGCGGTCACGCCAGCGGCATTGAGATGGTGACGCTGGACAACGGCGCGACCGTAAAATCCATTCACGGTGCGCTCAAGCGTGAGCCGGCTCAGACTTCCTACAAGGTGTTCGGAACCAAGGGCTTCCTCGGCACCTGCGCGGATGCGGAGGGCGAGAAGGTTCGCCTGTATCAGGAATCTGCCACGCAGACCTGCGCCGGGGAGAACCGCTACATCGTGCCGGAGAAATTCGTCTCGGCGGAGCTGGCAAAGAACAGCGGCGTGGCAACGCACGGCGGCAGTGACTTCTATCCCACCCACTTCTTCATCGAGAAGATCCTGGGGCATGAGGACGGCAAGTGGTCCATCGACGTGTATCAGGCGGTGGATATGGGCATCTGCGGCATCCTGGCGTTCCGTTCCATCCTGAACGGCAATATGCCCATCAAGGTGCCGAACCTGCGCAACAAGGAAGAGCGCGATGCATGGCGGCATGACAACGCCTGCACGAATGCAGCCGTTGCCGGGGATCAGGTGCTCCCGTGTTCCTCCTATCCGGAGCGGACGCTTGACCCCGAGGAGGTTGCCCGCAACCGCGCCATCTGGGAAAAGCGGCAGGGACGCGGATAAGCGGACACCGCCTGTCTGAATAAGAGGAATCTCTGCGTATTCCGCGTGCGGCGAGCGGCGGACAGATTCCCGTCAGTCTGAGCAGTTTTGGAGCAGAGCAGACCATGTTCGTTCTCTCTGCCAAGGAAGTGCTGATTAAAGCCGAAGTTGAATCGGCTCGGTTTGATCAGCGCTTCCCTGTGAATCTTTGCTGAGAGTGAAGGGGAAGATGCCGCCGATCCGCCGCACGTTTTTTGTGGCAATGCCGCACCATGACGGTGGCACGGATGCGCCGCCGGACGCAACCATACTTCCGCGCGCACTTCATCCTGCGCGAAGCGGTTTTGTGAAAATATGACGGAATTTATGCGGGCATAGTGCCGCCACGGCTTTAGCCACGCGGCGTGCGGTGTTGCCTTGCGTTCCGTAAAGGAGAATGCGATCATGAGGAAAAGATACATTCTGTGCGCCCTGTGTGCGCTTACGATAGGGCTTTGCATGACAGCCGTGCTGGTCGCCTGCCGCGGTGGGAGCGGAGAGGAAACGTCCGCCGGCAGTACCATCGGTTCCGATGAGCCGATCGGGGAGTTTACGGAGCCGGAGGACAGCGAGACGGTTGCCGGCGAATCCGTGACCGAAACCGTTGCGCCGCCGGACAGTGAGACAGAGGAGCCTTTGACAGCCGAGCCGGGACACGCGGCGAGCGAAGCGGGTGCCAAAACCGCCGATATACTGCTGGCAGCCGATTTCGGTGTCGTGGGCGATGGCGTGACCGATGACGGTCCTGCGATCAGCGAGGCGGTTCGTGCCGCTGTTGAGCGGCAGGCGACGCTTCGCTTTGAGGCAGGGAAGACCTACTATGTCGGCACCGCGACCAACACCGCCGCAGTGTTCCGCAGTCCCTTTTCCATGAAGGATGCTTCGGGGGTTACGCTGGACGGACAGGGCGCCATCTTCTGCATGAAGCCGGGACTGTCCTTCTTTGCTTTGGCTGGGTGTAAAGATATCCGGCTGGAGAACTGCGTGTTCGATATGGCGGAGTCGGTGTACCTGGTGGGGCGCGTGGAGTCGGTGGACGGAAAGACCGTTGCCTTCTCGGTTGACCGCGAGCCGTACCTTGCTTCCTATGATTTCACTGCCGTCAACGGGTTTGCTATCCGGTATAACGAGGGTGTGCAGGGGCGTCCGCACCGGTTCCTTCGCACGATGGAGCGTACCGGGGAGCGGCAGGTCAAGGTCACGTATGCATCCTCGCCCGACTGTGTGCGCGGGGATCTCGTGTTCCTGCCCAATCCCGGCATCGGGCATGCCTATAGCGAGGCGATCTACATCGGCGGCTGCGGCGGTGCGCTGGTATTTGAGAATATCACCATCCGGCAGGCACCGTCCTTCATCATGGCGATAAAGGGCAATAACGCCGAAATGTACTTCGAAAATGTGGATATGCTGCCGGATACGGAAGACGGGCGTGAGATACATATGGTCTCGTGGCGGGACGGCTACCACTGCAAGGACAACCGTCTGCCCATCCACTGGAATGAGTGCGATGTCGGCGTGCTGTACGACGATGTTTTCAATATCAGCAATACGCTGGGGTATATCACGGAAGTTGCCGATGACAACGTCTTTACCGCCGTCAACTATGAACTTTGGCTTCAGGGGCGCCGCATCTCGCCCGGATACCGTATCGGTGATGTGGTGGATGTCTACGACCTTGGAAACGGTGCCTTCTGCGGAACCGGAACGGTGCGCCGCGTTGTCAACAATGCGGACGGCTCCTCCACGGTGACGCTGGAGTACGGCGAGACGCTGAACAACGTAAAGACCGGGTTCGTGGTTGCCAACCGCGCGACCGGTGCGCCGGGATCCACCATCACCAACAGCCGCTTCACCGGCACTTTCCGGTTCCTGCGTGACCTGCGTGTGGAGAATTGCCGCTTTGAAACGCTGGCGACATGGATCATGGTGGAGGGCAGCGTGGAGGGGCCTCTGCCCGGCAACATTGACTTTATCAACTGCACCTTTGACGGCGGCGGCAGTATCCAGATAGATGCGCTCAACCGGGGCACCGGTCGCAAGCTGCGCAAGATCGCCAAGGAGATACACGATATCGGCTTCTGGGGCTGTACTTTTTTCGGCAACACCAAGATATCCAGCGACCTCAAGTGCGATTACACCGTGTCGGAGCAGTGGACGGAGCAGGATCTTTTCACCGTGAAGAACCGGAGATCCCCCGTCATAGAGGCGGCGGTCATTGCGCCCACCGAGAAGGACTTTGCGCACACCGTGACCTATGATTGGACATGGCACACCATGCCGACAACCGGCGCAGTGCGGCGGCTGGTATCCCGCGTATCCGATGCGGATGTCCGTGCGGCGTTGGAAACCGGCGACGGCTTTTCCGGTCGCGTGCTGGTGATGGATAGCAGTACGCTTACACTGGACGGGCTGACCCTGCTGCCTTTCCTGTTTGAGGACGGAAAGATGTACACGCTCTGCGTGACTGTGTACGCGACCGCTGACGGTACGGCAACGCTGGAGATGACACGGGACGGGGCAGCTCTGCGGGCAGTCGGTGCGCAGGCGGTGCGCGCCGGTAAGACGGCGACTCTGTATTTCCAGTGGGAAGCCCAAGGGGACGAGAAAGGCAACGGTATGCGTCTGACCTTTGCGGACGGCGGGCAGGTGTACGTGGGGAATATTGACATTTCCAAGGCGTCCAACCGCAATCCGTCGCGGGAACAGCTGGAGAACGGGCACACCTTCCGCTGGTCGGATGAGGTGACTATCGGAACCGGTACCGCGATGTCGGTTTCGGCTATCCCGGATGCGGCGGTGCGTGCCGCCATTGAGAATGCGTCCTCCGGCTTCACGACCGGTACGGTTCTGCATCTGACCGACGGGTTTGGCGACTTTACCGGACTGGCAGACCCGCGGTTCTATGCGGAAGGTCAGTCGTATCACCTGTCGCTGGATGCGTATATCGCGTCGCCGCTGGTGCCGCAGAACGGCACAACGGTCTACCTGCTGGCGATGGATTCGACACCGGGCAACCGGGTGTTGGCGCAGGGACTGCTGACCGGCGAGGGATTCTGGCATTTTGAGATTGACTGGACGGTGGGGAACACCGGCGAGACCTCGCTGAAGTTCTTCCTCAGCAACCAGCCTGCCGCATACCCGGATGTGTACTTCGGCGACTTTACCGTTACGGCGGCTAAATCCGTCAAACCGACGCGCTTTGAAACGCACAAGGAGTTCACCTATCCCACAGCAGAGGAGCTGTTCGGCATGTATACCTTTGATTTCACGGATGACAGGCTGCTTGAAACCGGGGTGGACGGCTACGCGCAACTCTCTGCGCTGGACGATGAGACGGCGGAGAAACTGCGTGCGCTCGGATTCGGTGAACGTATCTACTACTGCAACAAGAATTTCATGATGAAGTCAATCAGCCCTGTGCTCCAGGGCGGCAATCGCTATGTCATCACGCTGGATGTCTACGACACGCGCGGCAATCTTACAACCTCCGGTGGGCGCGGCGCCTTTGTGATGCTCCATATGACGGGCGGAGTCCAGAACAGCGCAGAGGTGAGCTACACCGTTAAGCGCGACCCCGCCGACAGCCGGCACCTGACGTTGATTTTCTCCAGCACGCTACCTGTCGGGACGGATGATCTGCTGTTCTACAGCCTCACCGGCGTGGAATTCATCATCGGATCCGTAACGGTTCTCTGCGTGAAGTGAATCTGACCTCTGCGGAAAGGATATTGTAACCCATGAGTATGCGTATTGTGAACGTGACGCTTCCGTCCGCCCATTTCAACGGCGAATCCACACTGCCTTCCCTGTACGAAATGACCAATGTGCAGGCGTTGACCCGCTCGGCACTGGATGAGGATGACGGGCTGTTTATCGGCTACGGCAGTCTGCGCTCCCTGTTCCCCTATCGGATGCAGGATCTGTACGACCGGGCGGAGGAGCCGACGGTCTATGTGGGCATAGAGTTTGAGAACCGGTACCTGAAGGCGCTGTTCCTGCCGGCGTTGGGCGGGCGGCTGTGGTCACTGTACGACAAGGTTGCCGGGCGTGAGCTGCTTTACCGCAATCCTGTCGTGCGACCCTGCAATCTTGCCGTGCGCAACGCGTGGCTGGCTGGCGGCATCGAGTTTAATTGCGGCATGATCGGGCACCACCCGTTCACCTGCTCGCAGATTTTTGCCGCGCAGACTGCGTTGGATGACGGCACACCCGTTCTGCGGATGTATGAATTTGAACGCATCCGGCGCTGTGTCTACCAGATGGATTTCTTCCTGCCGGAAGAATCCCGCGTCCTGCTGGGGCGGATGCGCATTGTCAATCCGAATCGTGAGACAGTGCCCATGTACTGGTGGACAAACATGGCTGTCCGGGAGAACCCCCGCGCCCGGAACGTCATAGATGCAACGGTTTCCTATAACAACAAGGGCGGCATCGTGGGCAAAAATCCCGTTCCGGTATCGGGCGGGACAGACATCACGTACCCGTCCCGAAATCCGGTCGCCATTGATTATTTCTGGAAGATTCCGGATGCGGCGCGCAAGTTCACGGCGTATCTGGACGAGAACGGTTACGGCTTCTGCCAGACCTCCACTGCCCGCCTGCAGGGGCGCAAGCTGTTTGTCTGGGGACAGGGCGAGGGCGGCGCACGCTGGCAGGAATTCCTGACTGCCGGTGAGCCGGGACGCTATGTGGAAATACAGGCTGGGCTGGCACATACGCAGTATGAGTGCCTGCCCATGCCGCCGCTGACCGCCTGGGAGTGGGTGGAGGCATACGGAGCGCTCTCCGCCGATCCTGCCCGTGTCCACGGTGACTGGGACGGTGCGCGCGACGAGGTACGGGAGCGGCTGGAGGTGCTTTGCCCCACTGCCCGACTGGATTCATGGCTGGAAAACACGCGGGCGATGGCGAAGCGTCCGGCGGAGCGGGTGATCTGCTCCGGCTCCGGTTGGGGGGCGTTGGAGAATCTGCGCCGCGCCCGCGACGGCGAGCCGCTGATGTGCCCGCAGTTGGATTTCGGACAGGTTGGCGCGGAGCAGGCGGATTGGGTACGCCTGCTGGAATGCGGCACACTGGCACCGGAAGGGCAGGGCAGTCTCTGCCCGCCTGCATCGTGGATGTTTCAGCGCGAGTGGACGGAGCGCGTGCGGGCATCTGCCGACTGTCACGAGAAGCAGCTGCATCTGGCGGCAATCGCGTTGGCGGATGGGCGCTTGCGTGACGCAGGGGAGGCTGTTGCCGCGGCACTGGCGCTGCGCGTCACACCGACGGCACTGTTTCTGCGGGCGCAGGTTGAGCGGCTGAACGGGGATGATCGTGCCGCCGCCGACAGCGCACTGGAGGCGCACCGCCTTTTGCCGGGCGATGTGTCGCTGGCACGGCAGGCGTTTGCCATGGCGCTCCGCGCCGGGATGAATGACCGGGTCGTTGCCGCGTACGAGGCGTCACCTGCCGCCGTGCAGGCGGACGGGCGCACCGCGATGACATATGCTTTCGCGCTCCTGCGGCAGGGCGATACCGACCGCGCGGAGGCGGTCCTGATGCGCGACGGCGGGCTGTCTGTGACCGATATCCGGGAGGGCGAGATCTCGCTGACCAATCTTTATCTCGACATTGCCCGCGCGCGAGCCGATGCCGCCGGACGCGCTTTTGACCCGGCGGAGACGGATGTCCCGCGCCGCTTTGACTTCCGCATGTTCGTGCCGAAGAAGCGTGGATAGATTCCCCGATATACCGTAATTGGTTTTTGAATCAGCAGGCGGCTTTCAGCCGAAGGGACAAACGTTGTCACAAAGGGAGGGCAAAAACTCATTTTGAGTCTTTGCCCTCCCTTTGTGTCTGCTTACCGTGACGCGGCGGTCACGGTAAGCGAATGATGCGGTCGGTAAAAAATACCGCTTCCTCCTCGGCGTGCGTGACCAGCAGAAGCGTTCTGCCCGCCGCGCAGGTTGCCTGCCTGACGACAGTCATTACACGGTGGCGGGTGTCCGGATCCAGTCCCCGGAACGGTTCGTCCAGCAGAACCGTGTCCGCCGGTGCTGCCAACGCCCGGCATAACGCAACGCGCTGTGTCATGCCGCCGGACAGCTCGTCCGGATACAGACCGGCGGCGTCGCGCAGATCCACCGAGGTCAGCCATGTCAGTGATTCCGGCAAGGTTTTTGCTGTGTCGGACAGAACCAGGTTCACGTTCTCGGCGGCGTTTCGCCACGGGAGCAGGCGTGGCTCCTGGAACTGCATGGAAATCCGTCCACCGCCGGAAACGCGCCCCGCAGTGGGTGTCAGCAGCTGTGCCGCCAGCTTGAGGACAGAGGTCTTTCCGCTGCCTGAGGCGCCCATCAGGGCAACGCAACCGCCTGCCGGTACCCGGAAGGACAGCCCATGCAGGACGCTTTTGCCACCGAAGTTCAGACTCACGTTGTCAAAAATGAGATCATCCGGACGCGCGGTCAGGTTATCTGCGTGTCGCATGACGAGCCCTCCTTTCGGTCGGTTGGGGCGGGGTGCGGATGCCGCCGCTCGGCAAGTGTCATCAGCCGGAGCATCAGACGCTCAAGCAGCAGGCTGAGCAGTGTTACCGGAATTGTCCATGCGAACAGGTCGGTCGTTTCCAGATACAGCTTGGATTCAAACAGGTATCGCCCGATGGACAGCGCGGGAACCACCAGCACTTCGGCGGCAATGCCGGCTTTCCATGCCAGCCCCACAGAGGAACGGCAGGAAGCGGCAAGCGCCGGGATCAGCGAGGGCAGGTAGATCCGACAAAGCCGCCGCCACGGCGACAGCCGGAATACGTGCGCCATTTCCAGGAGGTCGGCATCCACCCCGCCCAGTGCCTCGTGCAGGTTTGCCCAAACGACAGGCAGCACCAGCAGAACCGAAATGAAGATCGGGAGTGTGTCCTGCCCGATCCAGATATACAGCAGGATCACGAAGGATGCGACCGGTGTGGAGCGGATGACGGTGATAAACGGATAGAAAAGTGTGTACAGCGGCGGGATAAAATGTGTCAGCACCGCCAGCAGGGAACCGGCAGCCAATCCGGTCAGGATGCCTGCCACGATGCGACCGAGAGAGGTCAGCACAGCCTGCCAGAACAGGGCGGTTGCCGCCAGTGCCCACAGACGCCGGAGGACTGCTGCAGGACACGGCAGAAGCAGGGGCTGTGCCATGCGCCACGCGAGCAGCTGCCAAAGTCCCAGCCAGAACGCCGTGACCAGCACGCCGACCAGCAGTCGTGCGAGCGGGCGCGGCAGGGACGGGAAAAACCGTCCCCGGCGGTCAGCCGGGGGCGGTTGCACAGGTCTGCGACGCATCACTTGCCCCCGTAGTACAGACCCCCGTAGTACAGACCGTTATCCGGTACCGCGCCGCCGATGGACGCGGGCGCAACACCGAACAGGGTGGTGTAGAAGGAGGTCAGCTTGTCCGCCATTTCCTGCCCGGTAATGAAGCAGAGATTGCAGTGCGGGATCGCCTTGGCGGCGACAGCGCCTTTGGCAAAGATGCCCTGCGCCTCAATCATAGTGCCTGCCTCGGCGGGATTCTCCATGACAAATTTGACGGATGCCTCGTACTCTGCAAGGAACGCGGCGACCTCGGCGGGATGTGCCTCGGCAAAGGCGGTACGCACCACGACACAACCCTGTGCCAGTGCGGCGGATTCGCCGAAGGCGGCGCTCCACGCGGCTGTCAGGTCAAGTGCGGCTGTCAGCTTGTCGTTGGCGGATCTGGCAATCGTCACCATCGGCTCCGGCAGGACGGCGATGTCCACTTTCCCGGCGGCAAGCACGGTGCGCAGTTCGGCAGGCTGTGCATAGGTGTTGTCGATTGTGATGTCCTTGCCCGGCTCCAGTCCGTTCTTCCGGCACAGGGCAGTGAAGATAAAGGTGGGATTCTGCGCGGGGCAGTAGACCGTTTTGCCCTTCAGATCCTCAAACGAGGACACGCTGACGCCCTCGCCGGTGACCACATACAGCACACCCAGCGTGTTGACTGCCAGCACCTGCACCGCGCCCGCCTTCTTGGCATACAGATTCGCGGCGGCGTTTGTGGGCAGAGCGGCAATGTCTACCGAGCCGTTGAGCAGAGCGGGCAGGATATTGGAGGCGTCGCTTTCTACACGGAAGGTGTATTTCAGCGCCGATGCCCCCTTGGAGGACTGCTCCATCAGCTGTGCCATGCCGAAGCCGGTGGTGCCGGACAGAACGGCGACATTGACATTCAGATTTTTGTCAACTGTTTGTCCGGTCGCGGTATCCGTGTCGTGCGCGGCTTCCGTTACGGTTTCGGAGCCTGTGCCGGTCGCGGTTTCGGTCGGGCTTCCGCCGCCGCAGGCTGTAAGCGGGAGAGAGAGGCAAAGTGCCAGCAGGAGCGCCAGCACAGCTGTCAGGGTACGGGAGAGTTTTACGGTTTTCATGGGATGATTCCTTTCCTTTCAGAATGCGGGTGGGAGATTTTTACGATAACCCGAAGGCGCGGCGCATCCGCTCCCGGTCGGGCAGGGAAATGTGCCTGCCGGAGCGGGCAATGTGCCCGGCGGCTTCCAGCTCGTCCAGTGCCCGGTACAGGGAGGCACGCGAAACGCCGAGCGCGTCGGGCAGACGGCTGAGCGACAGTGGCAGCTCATACTCTGCCGCACCGTCGGGGATCGATGCGTCCAACCAAGCCGCCAGCCGCCGCGCGGCAGAACCCGCGCCCAGACACGCCAGCCGCCGGTTGAGAAACCGGATGCGGTTGGAGAGAAAGGCGACATAGTTGAGCGCGAACGCGGGGGTGCCTGTCAGCAGGGCACGCACTGCCCCCTCAGACACGATCAGCACGCGGGTCGGTTGCTCTGCCGTCACGCGCGTTACGGCGGGGGACGCCGCAAAAAGCGTAGCGACACCGAACACGTCGCCGGCGTGCAGGACGCGCAGAAGGCATTCACTGCCTTCACCGGGGGTGTGGACGGAGGCGGAGCCTGCCGTCAGGATGCACAGCACCGGCGGATCGTCATACTGCCGGATGGATTCTCCGGCTTCATACGTTGCCATCCGGCAATCCGGCAGCAGCACCTTTGCGAGTACATCCGGCGGACAGCCGGCAAACAGGGGGAGCGCTGTCAGCACGGACAGCATATCGGTGGGTTGTTGCATACAACTGCCTCGGCTTTTATCAGACTGTTGTCTCAAATGAGACAAGTATAGTATACCCGATTCCCTGCGTTTTGTCAAGGGGCAGGAGAAAACTTTTTCGCGGAAACGGAGGGGCAAGGAGAAAAAGCAGGAGGCGCGGGGAACTCTTTCAGGAGCCCCTGTGCCTTCCTGCTTTTTCTTCATTTTCATTCAGCCGTTCTTTACGACCGGATGATATGTTAGCAGCAGTGACTGCCGCTGATTGGGAATGGTCAGCGTCAAGCCAGCCGCGAGATCGGCGCCGCGGGCGCTGAACTGCGCGCCGGTGTCCCGATCGGTGAAGAGGTAGACCTGATCCGGAGTCAGACCGCCAAGCCGGACGGTCGCCTGCCCGTAGGGGCACATCGCACGGCGGAAAGCAAGGATCAGCCCCGTATCGTCTGCGGTGTCGTGGTACTGGTTGGCAATCCAGGTGGTGTTTTCATAGGTCGGCAGGATCAGCGGGTAGAAGTCGGCGGAGAAGTAATGCCGCAACGAAGCATACTCGTTGAAGTAGACCTTTGCCCATTCCAGAGGCTCGCCCATGGCGCCGACCTCCCATTCCGGATCGGCGTGCTCCCAGGTGCGCACGGTCATGCCGGCGGTATAGGCACTCCGGAAGCTGTACAGATCGCCCAGCGTGGGACCGTAGCCGATACCGCTGTACGGATACCACCATGCCGCCCACGCATTCTGATTTTGGTTAGCCTCCGGGCAGGCGTCCCAGGTACACTGAAAATCACTTCGCCACAGCGGCACGGAACGCCCCAACAATTCGATGTCGATCCGGTGCCCGCCTCCGGCGCAGTCGTCGATCAGCAGATGCGGAAAACGCTCCAGCAGGGCATCCCAGAAACGGTACAGATTGTTGATGTAGTGAATCTCGGTCGTGCCGCGCCGATCCTCCAGCCCGTTCTCCTGCTCTCGGTCGCCGCAGTACCAGAAATCCAGCGGTGCGATGTTGCAGTCCTGCCGGTAGCAGTCAATCGGGATGTCCCGGATGTGCTCCGAAGTCATGCGGATCATGTCCTCGCAGACACTGTCCAGCTCCAGCTTTGCCAGCCCGTTCTGGGCGTTCGGATCGGATCCGAGGCGGTACGCAGTCCATGCCCGGTCAACCCGCACGCGCTCCGGCTCAAACCAGAGCAGGAACCTGACGCCGTGCTCTTTCAGAAACGCCGTGACGTCCCGGTAACCGTCCGGATGGTAGTAACGGCTGACCTCCCAGCTTCCGGTCTGCATCCACTGCGCGGATTGTTCGGCTGTTGTCGTGCCGCGCAGAGGCTCATACCAGCCCGCGTCGATCCAGCAGTAATCAAAGGGTAGTCTGGCATCAAAGAGTGCCTGCCAGCGGCGCAGGAGCGCCTCGGTGCTGATTCCGCCCCAGAATATCGCAGAGAAGGGGCACTGTGTTCCCCGCGCGCCGCCGCTTTGCCCGATGGGGGACACCCGCTCGCGCAGGTAGCGCCGCCAGACATTGTGTGCCGCCGCCTGTCCGTCCCGGTATTCCAGCAGAACGACCGAACTGGTGCGGAAGGATTCTCCGGGGTGCAGGCGGAAGGAGGTGTACATGATGCCGCTCCGGATGCGCAGAGCATCGGTCGTGCGGTCAAAGTAAGCCTGCCACTGTCCCGACCAGCCGACCGCCAGCAGGATGCCGTGCCCGCGGCGTTCCACGTCGAAGAAAGGCGCGGTACCGTAGCCGGAACGTCCCGCTTCGCAGTGGGCATGGTGGCTGTCGCCTGCCCAGAGCCGGTGCGGGATCAGACGGTGGTCGGTGTCCGAGACGTTCGCTCCCTCCGTTATCCAAAGGCGAAGCATATCCGGCTCCCAGGTGCTCTGCCGGTTGCGACGGGTGCGCGGCGGGTCGGGGTCAAACGGAACCGTAATGTCGCAGTCATAGAGATCGGTGATGCGACCGCTGTCATGGTCGGTCGGATTGTGCCAGCTGTTTACCCAGCGCACGATTCCGTAGTCATCCTCGCGTTGGACGTGGCAGGTCAGTTCCAGTCCGTCCGGGAGCGTGTAGACGGTGTCGTTCCCCTCCTGCCGTACCGTGCAGTTCAGCTCCGGGAATGGGATGCCGTCATAGTTGAAGGAAAAGCGGGGCTCCATTGCATATACCTCCTGTATTTTTGCCCTGTCAGGGCAGAATGGTCACGTCACGGACAAATTCGTTGATGTGCAGACGCAGTTCCTCGCGCGTGGCAAGGCGCTCCCCGTTGCAGGTCACGCCTGCAATGCATATCCGTTCGACCGTGTGCTCCGCATCCAGCCCGAGAAAGGCGGATTCCGGCACCGGAACTTCCGGTGCGTCGGTGAGGATGCGGATATTGCGGAAGGTGATGTCGTGGATTTGACCGTTCAGACCGTCCTCGGCGAACAGCCCGGATCGGTAAATGGGCAGGCAGAACAGGAGCGGATGCCGCACCGGCGTGTCCGTTGGATACGGCGCGTCCATGTCGTTCTGAAACACATCCGGCAGCTGGTGCTTGGTGTACTCAACCCGGATATTCTCAAATGTGACCTGCCCGATGTCCGCACGGTTGTGGTGCTGGATGTCGAGGAAAGCGGTGGAGCCGTGGATGCAGTCGCAGTTGCGGAAGAGGATGTTCCGGAAGGCAGGCGCATTTGTCTCGGCGCCCAGTTCCAGATTGCGCCCCCAGTCGCACCAGACCACACAGCCCTCTACCAGAATGTCGGCGTTATCTGCCGTGTCCCAGCCCACGATGCCCTTGATTACCACGCAATCGTCGAAGTTGCGCAGGAAGCAGTTCCGGATGCGTACATCGCGGCAGTTGAACAGGTCAATGCCGTCCGCATTGTAGCGCCACATTCCGATTGTCTTGAGGTTTTCCAGCGTGACGTCCTCGCATCCTGCCGGGATGACCGCAAAGGTGGCGGCGTCGCGCAGGGTGGGACCCTCCACCCGGATGTGGCGGCAACGGTAAAAGCGCAGGATGCCGTCCAGCACGTGCCGCTGCTTCAGCCGGCGCAGGATGTTCTCCCGATCGGCGGGCAGCGGGGCGGTGTAATCGTTGAGCAGCAGGCGGCTTTCGTCGGTACGCACCTCGCGGCTCCCGTCGATGACACCGTAGCCGAGTATGTCAATATTCTCCGCGCACACTGCCCGGAAACTGCCGTACAGGTATGCGTCCCGGTCGATCAGCACGGCGGTGTCCGACTCCAGATCCATACATCCGATCTCGTGCACGCCGGGACCGAAGGAAAGGATATGCGCCTTGCCTTGCGCGACAGCGGGAAAATCCCGGATCGGGTCAAAGAATACGTGCAGAGCCTGATGGTATCCGTCTGCCTCAACGGTATACGCGCCCGGAGCCGGCAGTGTCACGGTAGCGGTGTTTCCGTCCGGCACGGCTTGCACGCCGCGCGCGAGCGGGCGCACGGTCAGTTCCCGCACCGGATGTGCCCAGCGGATGTGCAGTGTAACCGGTTCGTCCGCCTCAAAGCCGAGGAAGACGGCTTCTTCGGTCTGATCCAGTGGGCGCTGACGACCGGGCCACGGGGTGTTGTAGGGGAATGCGGATACCCGACAGAGCGGGGTATCCACGGGGATTCCGTTCAGGGTTACGGTTATGCCGGTAAAACGCGGCTCTCCTTCCGGAGGATGGCGGGTGATAATCATACAGTACAGCTCCTTTCGCGTGCTGTTGGGCGGTGTGCGGGCTTTTGGGTTATTATGGCATATTATTGCACGCTTGTCAAGAGGTTGCAGAACAAATGCCGTGACGGCTTTTGCTTCTTATGCGGCATCGGTTCGCCCCGCCGTCCCCATAGGCGATACCGTTTGTGTGTCTTGCCCAAAACCGCAGGGAAAAGTTTGTGCGGTTTTCCGTGCCGAAATATATCCGGCGAGGAAATAATTGTGGTATAATGGTGGGGACGAGAAAACGAGGTGATGCGATTCCATGAGGCAGAGTAGACGGGTGCGCCTGAGGGCGCGCCTCCGCACGGCAGGCGCGGCGCTTGCCGCAACCTTTCGCCTGCGTAACCTGCGTCGGGCCCGGCGCAGTGTAGTGTACAGTGCGCGGGAGTACCTGTGTTTTTATCTGGCGATGCTGATTATCGGAACGGGGTTTTTCGTGATCGCGCTGGGAGCCGATGCCGAGCTGGAGCATACCCGGCGACAGATCACGGATAATTACGATTACCATATCGAGATAGGCGGCATGACGCAGGAGCAGATGACGGCTGCCAATAACCGCTTTTACGTGGAGCTGGAGAAGGAGGTTCCATGGCTGGAGGCGGTTCGTATCCGGCAGGAAACGGACGGCAGCTATACCTGCTTTGTTACGGTTCCGGACGGCTTTGATCCTGCCGAAACGTTGGCGTATGTGCGTGCGGAAGTCCTGCGTCAGGTGAGCGGGGACTACCGCGTCAGCACTTCTCCGCTGTACGGGTACGCTTCCACCTACAAAGCTCCGCTGTTATGGGAGCGGTGGGGAATAACATTGGCGTGGCTGTTGCTATCGGTGCTGGCATTGTCGGTTCTGCTCCGCATCCGGCTGGAGCATTTCCGCTTTGTTTACGGCATTTACACGACCTGCGGCGCCGACTACCCCATGCTGTTCGGTGCGATGGCGGGGGATATGCTGGTTATCGCGCTGTTCTGCGTGCCGCTGTCGGTGCTGCTGGGCGTCGGCGGAACGGCGTTGCTCTGCCTGCCGCGCGGGCTGGAACTGCACCTGTCGGCGCGCACGGTGCTGACACTGCCCCTGCTCTGGATCCTGACGGTGCTGGCGGCGGTGTGCCGTCCCATGCGGCGGCTTTCGCACAGGACGCCCATCTGGATGCTGACCGGGCAGGATGCCTCGGGGTTGGTCAGCTCGCCGCGCAGATCCCTGCGACTGTTCGGTGCGTCCTTTCCCGGTCGGTACGAGCTGTTCACCTTCTGGCGTATGCGGAAATACTACGCCGGACTGATTCTGTCGGCGGTGCTGTTTTCGGCGCTGTTTGTCAGCGGGCTGTACATAGCGCGGATACAGGAATCGCGTGCGGACGTCCCTGCCTACGAATACATAATATCCTATCCCGCGACCGCCGGCGTCGAGAGCGAGACGGGGGAGGATGGCGGCATCGTTCTGCCGACCGTGGATGCCGATACCGCCGCCATGCTGCGCAGTGACGGTGATCTGTTCATTCCGTCTGTCGCCAATCTGCCGTCGGTTGCCTATGTCTGGTGGCAGGCGGAGCGCCGCGCCGGCACCTGTATGTCGCACCTGCTGATCCGCCCGGAGCAGACCGGGCGTGTTGCCGGCTCCTATGTCGTGCCCTCCGATGAGCGCGCGTCTGACGGGTACACGTTTGCCATGCAGAACTACACCTATGTCGCGGTGGATTCACTCTGGCTGGACGCGATCACGGAGAACGGGCTGGGAACCGTCGAGGGAGATCCGTCCGCCGTGCTGACCGACCCGTACAGCATCATTGTTACGGAGGATATCTACAACCAATCCGCCTACCGCTTTTCTCCGGGTGACAGGGTGGTCGTGGCGACGCTGCTCAAAATGAATACGCCCATGATCGCGGTAGCGGACGAGCGGGCGGCGCTCAGGCAGCAGATAGCAGGCTGTTCCTTTTCCTATGCGGAATATACAGTTTGCGCTGTGGTGCGCGGCATGACCTCCCGCGACAGTATCCTGCTTGGCGTCGGGTATGATGCCTACACAACGCTGACAGGTCAGCCTGCCGTGCGGGATAAGCTGTATGTGTACATGGACGGTGAGGCGTCCTTTGAGGAGGTACGCGAAGCCGAAACCGCCGTCCGGCGCGAGGTTTCCTACTTCAGTGGATGGACGGTCAGCCGGACGGGAAACTGCTTCCGCGCCCGTGTGCAGAACGGACGCGGTACGCCGGATGTTATCCGCCTGCTTTCGGTGCTGATCCTGCTGATCTCGCCTGCGGTCTGGCTGTTTTCCCAGATCATGTTCTATCGAAAGCGGCGGGGCGAGCTGGCGCTCCTGCGCGCACTGGGCGCGCGGAATCGCCGCATTGCCTGCCTGTTCCCACTGGCTGGCGGTGTTCTCTCGGTGCTTGCCTCGCTTGTGACCGTGGCGCTGGTCAGCCTGTGCAACCGGATCGTGTACCTGTGCATCGCTGTCCTGCTCCCGACGCTGCATTTGACCGATGCCTTCCCGTATGCGTACAGCCTGTCGATACCGGCACTGTTGCTCTGCGTCGGCATCTCGCTGGTGTGCGGCTTTCTGTCCTGCGTCATCCCCGGATGGCTTCTGCGGCGGAGGGGGAAGGGAAGCACCGGGGGAGATCCCGGCAATCTGCTGCCATGAAAGGAATCTGCTATGTTTGATAAGTACGGAGAATTCGCCGCACCGTGCGGCATAGACCCGGAGCGCGTCATCCTGGAGACGCATGACCTGACGCGGCAGTATGAGCAGTCCGATGAGGTCATCACCGCCGTGAACCGGGTGAATATACGCATCCGGGAGGGCGAATTTGTTGCGGTTGTTGGTCCGTCCGGTTCCGGGAAAAGCACCCTTTTGCACCTGCTGGCAGGGCTGGACCGTCCGAGTGCGGGCGCTGTTTTCATCCGGGGGCAGGACATTACCGCGATGGATGACGACACGCTGGCACGCTTCCGGGGCGAGTATGTCGGTGTTGTGTTTCAGGAGCACAATCTGATCCCGCAGTTCACGGCGCTGGAGAATATTCTGATTCCTACCATGATGTGCCGCAAACCGGATACCGCCTATGAGGAAAATCTGAAAAAGCTGGTGGCGGCGCTGGGCATAGCCGACCGTCTGCATCATCTGCCCGCCGAGATGTCGGGCGGACAGCGCCAGCGGGTCGCGATTGCGCGGGCACTTATCAACCTGCCGCACGTTGTGTTTGCCGACGAACCGACCGGCAATCTGGATCGTGCCAATGCCGACGAAGTTCTGACGCTTCTGCTGGAGACGCGTGCCATGCTGGGGCAAACATTGGTCATGGTCACGCACGATATGAGCATCGCAGAGCGCGCAGACCGCATCCTGTACATGGAGAACGGCTTCCTGACGGCAGTCAGACAGACCCCCCGTGCACGCGGGTAACGCACGCCTATGACAAAGAACCCCGCCCGTAAGCCAACGGCTTACGGGCGGGGTTCTTTGCGTTTTGCGCGGCGGACTGTTGTGCACCTTGCGGTCGATTATTTCTCCAATGCCGCGCGGGTCTGCGCCATGACCAGTTTGTAGTAGATACCGCGCTGGTTAAGCAACTCCAGGTGCGTGCCGAATTCGGCGACGCGCCCGTGGTCAATGACCAGTATTTTGTCCGCGTTGCGCAGGGTCGAGAGGCGGTGCGCAATGGCGAAGGTTGTGCGGTTTTCCGTCATTTTGTCGATGGCGTCCTGAATCAGCTTTTCGGTTTCGGTGTCCAGTGCCGCGGTCGCCTCGTCCAGAATCAGAATGGGCGGGTTATGAATCAGCGCACGGGCAATGGCGATGCGTTGCCGCTCACCACCCGAAAGCGAATAGCCCTTCTCTCCCACGATGGTGTTGTAGCCCTGCGGCAGATTCATGACGAAATCATGCGCATTGGCGGCACGTGCCGCCCGCACCACCTCGTCATCGGTTGCGTAGGGCATGGCATACCGGATATTGTCGCGTATGGAGCCGGAGAACAGGTGCGTTTCCTGCAGCACCACGCCCATCTGCGAGCGGAGCGACTGCTGGCTGATCTGTTTGATGTTCACACCGTCTATCTCAATGCAGCCCTCGGTCGGGTCGTACATACGCATGATGAGGTTTATGAGCGTAGATTTTCCACAGCCCGAATGCCCGACGATACCGATCATTTCGCCGTGCCTGACTTCCACGCTGACGTCCCGCAGAACGGGATTGCTTGCCTCGTAGCCAAAGGTTACGTGCTGAACGCTGACATCACCCCGGAAGTTGAAATGCTGGGGGTTGGACACATCCGCCACTTCCGGCTCCTCTTCCAGAATCTCCATGATTTTACCGAAAGAGGTCGTAAAGGCGGAGATATTACGGGGGATCTGCGTAATCTGCATCAGCGGTGCGTACAGAATGGAGGCGTAGGTGTTGAACTGGTTCAGCTCGCCGACGCCCAGAACCCCATTGAACAGCATCAGGTTGCCGAACCACATGATGAGGTAGGAGCCGAAGCGCAGGGCAAAGCCCAACAGCGGGAAGACTGTATCAAACAGCTTGCCGTTTGCCTCGTCCTGATGCGCCTGCTGGTTGGTGCAGTCGCGGAACTCCTCAATAGCTGCCTCCTCGCGTCCGTAGGACTTGACCACACGGATGCCGCTCAGGATATCCTGCAATGTCTGGTTGGTGCGGCGCCCCTTCTGCCATGCCTTGATGTTCAGACGCTTCATCATACGCCGGAAGCAGAAGATGAACAGTACAACGAACGGTATGGGAACAAAAATGAACAGGCTCATGTGCGTGCCGAGCGACACGTCCATGCCCAGAACCAACACAAGACCCAGCACAAAGGAGATGAGCTGCCCAAAGTAGGTGGGGAGCAGGTTGGTCATGAAGTTCTGCACGACCGCCACGTCATTGTTGATGCGCCCCATGAGGTCGCCGGTCGATTTTTTCTGCACCGAGGACATGGACAGCATCTGGATTTTCTCAAACAGCAGTGTCCGCAGGAAGCGCGTGAAGCGGTTACCCGAAACGGCGGCAATGCGGCTCTGCACCATGCCCAACACCTTGTTGAGAATGTCAAAGCTGACGATGGCACCCACGATCAGCCACAGGTGGAGTGCCCACGACGGCTGGGAGGTGACGTTCTTGTTCAGAATGTAGTCGTTGATGAGCGTTTTCTGGAGGACGGGCACCACGTACTGGATGCCCATTGCCAGGACGGCGGTCAGCAGCGGGAACAGCATCATGAGGCGGAGTCCCTTGGTCATGCCCCACAGCTGGCGGTAGGTTTCCTTCTTGCTCTGACAGAAGGGGCAGATGTGCGTGTGCATGACGAACGGACGCCCGCACTTCTGGCAGTAGCGTTCCGGCTCGTTGCTCACAAACACCTTCTCGGTGTTGCCCGATGCGATGGATTCGCAGGCGTCCACCATGACCGCGTAGCGGGGCATATTCCGCCCACTGACAAAGCGGCACAGACGGGTGCTCACGCCGTCCACCTTGGCGAAGAAGGCACAGCAACCGTACAGCATTTCAACCGAGAAGTCCGAGAGGTGAGAGAATTCCCACTTGGCTTCCAGCCTGCCTTCATTAATCTTGTAGATATACCGGTCGGTGAAGACCATACGTCCGTCCACCCGCCGCTCAAATTCGCAGTCGAATGGCAGACAGTACATGACCCGCTCGTCCGGTCCGCGCTCCGCTTCCAGTACGGCGGAGTCGGCGGGGGACAGGTCAAACAGCAGCTTCATATCGGCGTTCCTCCTGTATCAGAGGTAGATCTCGACCTTCTTGTAGCTGGTCTTGTCCAGCTTGGTCGGATCCTCGATGGTAAAGCAGTTGCCGTCGATGTCGTACATGAATACCCGTCCGTCCTCCAGCGTGCGGATGCTGGAGGAGGGGTTGGTCATGATGAATTCGATGCGCCCGGCGCTGGTGGTCACGTCCCAGTAGCAGTAACCGAACTTCTCGGAGAAGGAGTGGATTTTGCTGATTGAGGGGGTGAAGTAGCGCCGACTCAGTTCGGTGTCTATCATTTTCACGGTTTCGGGCGGAAAATCCGACAGCCGCCGGATCATGCCCAGCTCATCGCCGCGCCCGCCCAGCCGGGTGTCCGGCTCGCGGATGGAGATGAATTCCTCCGGGGAGGAGATGGGGAACGCCCGGACGGGCACCACCCGCTCAAAGAACTCCACTTCGCCGGAGGGCTGAGTCAGGGTCAGCGAGATCAGACTGCCCGCCGAGGGCGTGAAAACGGCATTCTCCGGCGTCAGATCCAGCGAAATGCGGTGTTCAAACAGGTCCTTTTCACCGTCGGGAGCGGCGACCTTGGTCAGTTGTGCGTCAGCCATAACATACCTTCCTTTCGTGCGGGAGCCGTCAACGGCCCTCCATGACCTTCTGGAGCTGTTCGTTCTGGAGCGTCCAGAGGCGGTAGTAGATGCCTTTCTTTTCCATAAGCTGTTCGGCGGTACCCATTTCTGCAAGCTCACCGTTGTCAATCGCCATGAGATAGTTGCAGTTCTTGAGCGTGGACAGGCGGTGCGCAATGGAGATGGTGGTCTTGCCGACGCTCACGCGGTCGATTGCCTCGGAGATCAACCGCTCGGTTTCGGTATCCATAGCGGCGGTTGCCTCATCCAGGATCAGCAGGGACGGGTTGAGCAGCAGGGCGCGCGCGATGGAAATGCGCTGGCGCTCTCCGCCCGACAGCGAGCGGCTGCCGATACCGACCTTGGTCTCGTAACCTTCCGGCAGCTGGAGAATGAAATCGTGGGCATTTGCCGCCTTGGCGGCGGAAACCACCTCGTCCAGCGTGGCGTCCGGCTTGGCATAGCGGATATTGTCTGCGATGGTGCCGCGGAAGATGTATACCTCCTGCGAAACGATGGCAACATTGCGCCGCAGGGACGCCATTTCCAGCTGCTTGATGTCCACGCCGTCAATGGTGATGCTGCCGCTGACCACGTCATACATCCGCGTAATCAGGTTCGCAATGGTGGATTTGCCCGAGCCTGTGTGCCCGACCAACCCCACGTGGTCGCCCTCGTGGATCGTGAAGCTGATGTCCTTCAGAATAGGACGGTTGGGGTTGTAGTGGAAGCTGACATGATCAAAGACGATGTCGCCCCGCAGGGAATCCAGATGCACCGGATTGGGTGCTTCGGCGACCTCCGGCGTCATGTCCATGACCTCAAACATACGCACGGCGCAGTTCATGACGTCAGTCACCTGGTTTGTGAAGTTGGTGAAAAAGCTCAGCGGGGAGAAGATCAGTCCGGTGTAGCCGATGTAGGTTGTCAGCTGACCGTAGGTCATGGTCTTGCCGAACAGACCGCGGATGACCATCAGACCGCCGGGACCCCACACGGCATGACAGGATGCGCCGATCAGGATTGAGATAACAGGGAATATCCAGATGGATACGGCATTGACCTTCAGATTTGCCTTGTAGAGCCGGGAGGAATACTCATAGAAGCGATGCGTTTCCGCGTCCTCCTTTGCGAACGCCTTGACCACACGGATGCCGGTGAGCGAGTCGTTCATCATGGAGTTCATGGAGGAGGAGCGCCGCCAGAGCGAGGAGTATGCGCGGATCAGCTTGGGAATAGCGAACTTGATCATCAGTACGACCGGGATAATGGGAATAAACAGGAGCAGTGTCAGCTGCCAGCTGATACGGAACAGCACGACCGACAGCGCAACGTAGGACAGCACATGCATGACAAAGTAGGGAACGCCATCAATGAAGAAGCTGCGGACACGCTCGGCGTCATAGTTGACGCGGTTGATAAGCCGTCCGGTCGGGTTCTGATTGAAGTAGGAAAGCGATTGGTGCTGCATGGCGCGGAAGATATCATTCTTCATATTGCGCACCACGCGGGTGGACATATAGGCGTTGACCCGGTTCTGGACAATGCCGACACCCATGGACACGACCGCCAGGGCGACCAGCACGCCGACCCACAGGAACACGTACTTTTCCTCGTGCAGGTCGCCTGTTTTGTCGATGACGCGGTCATAGAGGATCTGTCCGCTGATGATGGGGGTCGCAATGGAGATAGCCGTGTTGACCAGCAGGCACAGCGCGATGATGATGAGCTGCGGGCGGAAGTAGCCGAAATAGCCGAGCAATCGGTGAAGCACGCCCTTTTTGCTGATGCAGTGCTCGCAGATCTTGTTCTGCTGATCGGTGTAGGGACGTCCGCATTTGGGGCATACGCGGTTGAACTGCTCAAAAATCTGGTCGTCAGCACCGACGTCCTCGCCGTTTGCAAGCCGCTCCCAAATAGCGGTGAAGGCGAGCAGCTTGAGCTTGCAGGTATTGGTGCAGTAGCCCAGGATGACCGTTGTACCGGTCAGTCCCCACGCGCGGGTTGCGTCGCGGAACTGCTCATCGGTCATGTCGCCCTGCACGGGCGGCTTGTCATCCGGAGCGTGGCGGTGTACCTGCAGACGGTTGGAGGTAGCGTAGTTGTCAATGTACGGCTCGGATAGGCAGTCCAGCGGGCAGGACTCAAAGGTCGAGTCGCCGACGGTGACGCGGTAGAGGTTCCCGTCCTTGCGGGAAAATGCCAGCCATACCTCTCCGTAGTCGCCGTTCATGTCCAGATCCAGCCGCAGGCACATATCCAGCCCGGCGGGATCGACCTGATGGGCTGTCAGAACGGCCTGTGCGCCGGCAGACAGCTTGTCAAGCGGTAGTATGGGGATCACATCCTTTCCATAATTATAAAGGCGCTCATATGTGGATTTACTTACGTTCTGTGTGTGCAAGTGATACGGTTTGCCCGAATCGCAAGTATGATAGCACTTTTTCCGGAAAAAGCAACCCGTTTTTGAAAATTCCTTCATTTTTGGAGCTATGCCCAATTATTCACGCAAACAACCGGCGCTTTTCACAGAAAGGACAAATAAGTCCGGCATCGGGCGGAATGTAGGCGCTAATGCCGTTAAATCGGCTCAAAAGCAGAAAGGCTGCCCCATGGTTGGGTTGGTGCTGTTGTACATACCAGCATTCCCAATAATTCGACATCTTGTTGGAATTGCCTCTTGCTTTTGTGACGGAACTGTGATACAATAGTAAAGGTTTCGTAAAGCGAACCGGACAGATGTTTCCAATATAGGTTCGAAGTAATGGGTCGAATGTTTCTACCGCACCCCGCAGTTGCGACTATTGGCGAATATCCCGCAAACCTGACTGAAACGGTGCACCGAGGAGCGTTTCCGGTGCCTTTGCGTGTTGCTGCGGGACTTCTTGCGCGCGGACGGTTCCCTCCCTCTACTCCCGGATCGGTACGGACAGGCATCTGCCTGTCTGTTTTTTGTTCGGTACGCGGCGATTGGTGATTGGTCTCCCTGCGGGAGGCTTCACATAGAAAAATATGGATGGATCAAGAAAATCCTCAAAACAAAAAGGAGAAAAAAACATGAAAAAGATCCTGTCTCTGTGTTTGGCTGTCCTTATGCTGGCGGCGTGCGTGTCCGCATTCGCTTCCTGCGGCGAGATCGGCGAGAAGAAGATGAAGGTTGGCTTTATCTTCCTGCATGACGAGAACTCCACCTACGACAACAACTTCCTTCAGGCTGCCAAGGCTGCCTGCGAGGCGAAGGGCGTCGAGATGGTCGTGAAGAAGAACATCCCCGAGTCCTCCAAGTGCAAGGACGCTGCGGATGACCTGGTTGCACAGGGCTGCACCGTTGTGTTTGCTGACAGCTTCGGTCATGAGGACTTCATGATCCAGGCTGCTAAGGAGCACAAGGATGTTCAGTTCTGCCATGCGACCGGTACCAAGGCGCACACCGAGAAGCTGGACAACTTCCACAACGCCTTCGCTTCCATTTATGAAGGTCGTTACCTTGCCGGTATCGCGGCAGGTCTGAAGCTCAACGAGATGATCGCTGCCGGTAAGTTCACCGCCGAGGAGGCTGTGATGGGCTATGTCGGCGCGTTCACCTACGCCGAGGTTATCTCCGGTTACACTTCCTTCTACCTGGGCGCCAAGTCTGTCTGCCCCTCTGTCACCATGAAGGTTACGTTCACCGGCTCCTGGTACGATGAGACCAAGGAGAAGGAGGCTGCCAACAAGCTGATCTCCCAGGGCTGCAAGCTGATTTCCCAGCACGCTGACTCCATGGGCGCTCCCAAGGCGTGCGAGGATGCCGGCATTCCCAACGTTTCCTACAACGGCAGCACCAAGACCGCCTGCCCCAAAACCTTCATCGTTTCCTCCCGCATCAACTGGCAGCCCTACTTTGAGTACATGATTCAGCAGGTCAAGGACGGCAAGAAGATTGACACCGACTGGACCGGTACGCTGGCTAACGGCGCCGTTGTTCTGACCGAGATCAACGAGACTGCCGCTGCTGCCGGCACCAAGGAGGCTATTGAGAAGGCAGAGGCTTCCCTGAAGAAGGGCGAGCTGCACGTCTTTGATATCAACACCTTCACGGTTGGCGGTCAGAAGCTGACTTCCTACATGGCTGACGTGGACACCGATCCCGAGTTTAAGAAGGACACCGAGGTCGTCGAGAACGGCTACTTCAACGAGTCCGGCAAGCGCTCCGCTCCGTACTTCGACGTACAGATCGACGGCATCACGCTGCTCGACCAGAACTTCGGTTCGTAATCCGACATTTCCGGATACAGGACGCACTCGGACCGGACGGGGGAATCCCCCCGCCCGGTCCCGCGTCCGTTTTTCACTTATGGGGATTTTGAATTCCTGTTACAGGCAACCTCGCATCGGGTGCGCCACACGCGGTGCGGCAACAAAAACCACGGAGGTATGAGCGTGAGCAAAACGGCGGCAATTGAGCTGAAGGGCATATCCAAGCACTTCGGCTCCGTTCAGGCAAACCGGAATGTGGATCTGACGGTGTACAACGGGGAGATCCTTGCCATTCTGGGGGAGAACGGAAGCGGCAAGACCACCCTGATGAACATGATCTCGGGTATTTACTATCCGGATGAAGGCAGTATCTGCATCGGGGGCAGGGAAGCACAGATAAGCTCCCCGAAGGATGCCTTCCGGTACCGCATCGGCATGATCCATCAGCACTTCAAGTTGGTGGACGTGTTTACGGCGGCGGAGAACATCGTGCTGGGTGTACCGGAAACGGGACGGTTTTCCATGGATGCGGTGAACCGGCGGGTCAAGGAAATCACCGAGCGGTATGGCTTCCGTCTGGAGCCGACCAAGAAGATATACGAGATGTCGGTCTCCGAGAAGCAGACGGTCGAGATCGTCAAGGTGCTGTACCGCGGCGTGGATATTCTGATTCTGGACGAGCCGACCGCGGTTCTGACGCCGCAGGAGGCGGGCAGACTGTTTGATATCCTCCGTGTCATGCGCGCCGAGGGCAAGGCAATCATCATCATCACGCACAAGCTGCATGAGGTCATGGCAATCTCCGACCGGGTAGCCGTCCTGCGCAAGGGTGAGCATATCGCCACGGTTGAGACGGCGCATACCACCGAGGCGGAGCTGACCGAGATGATGGTTGGCAAAAAGGTGGAGCTGAACATCGAGCGGCGGGCGCCTGTGAATCCGATCGAGCGGCTGACGGTCGAGGGACTGCGCTGTCTCAACCAGGAGGGCATCCCCGTTCTCCGCGATGTGTCCTTTACGGCACGTGCCGGGGAGATACTGGGTATCGCCGGCATTGCGGGCAGCGGACAGCGGGAGCTTCTGGAGTCCATCGCCGGATTGCAGCACCTGGAGGCAGGAACCATCCGCTACAATAACCCCAAGAACGGGGAGGTCGAGGATCTGCGGGATAAAACGCCGTTGCAGATACGCGAGCTGGGTGTCCGGCTTTCCTTCGTGCCGGAGGATCGGCTGGGCATGGGACTTGTCGGCAACATGGATATTACCGACAACATGATGCTCCGCTCCTACCGGCGGGGCAGAGGCGTGTTTTTGGATCGCAAGAAGCCGCACGACCTGGCGGAGGAGATCATCCGCGAGTTGGAGGTTGCCACGCCGGACACGCACACGCCCGTGCGGCGGCTGTCGGGCGGTAACGTGCAGAAGGTGCTGGTCGGGCGCGAAATCGCCGCGGCGCCTACCGTGCTGATGGCGGCTTACCCTGTGCGCGGTCTGGACATCAATTCGTCCTACCTGATCTACCATCTGCTCAACCAGCAGAAGGAGCGTGGGACGGCGGTTCTTTTCGTGGGGGAGGATCTGGACGTTTTGCTGGCGCTGTGCGACCGGTTGCTGGTTATGTGCGGCGGGCAGGTATCCGGCATCGTGGATCCGCGCGAGGTCACAAAGGAGGAAGTCGGTCTGCTGATGACGGGCGTTGTGCCGGAGCGTCTGCGGACTGCCGTCGAGCCGGTCGGTTCCGGTCGTGCGGGAGAGGAGGAAAACCATGGCTGAATCTCATATTGCCAAGCAGACAGCGGACAAGCCCCGTCGGGCGCCTCTGTTCCATATAGTCAAGCGCAACGTCATGCCGTGGTATAAGGCGTGGGCGGTACGCGCCATTGCCATTCTGGCGTCCTTTGTACTGATGGGGCTTGTGTCCCTGCTGGTTCTGCACGAGAATCCCTTCCGGGTGTTCGGCACCATGTTTTCGGGGGCTTTCCGGTACCCGAAGCGCACGTGGCGCCTGTTCTATGATACCGCCATGCTGTTGCTGATTGCGCTGGCGCTGACGCCTGCCTTCCGGATGCGGTTCTGGAATATCGGTGCGGAGGGACAGGTGCTGATCGGCGGGCTTTGCTCCTTCCTGTGCATGAAGTACCTTGCAGACCTGCCCAATGCATTGCTCCTGCTTATCATGCTGGTGGCAGGCATGGCGGGCGGCGTTATCTGGACAGCCATCCCCGCCTTCTTCAAGGCGAAGTGGGGCACCAACGAGACGCTGTTCACACTGATGATGAACTACGTTGCCACCTGCCTTGTCGCATTTTCCATACAGGCGATGTACCCGAAGGGTACCGGCACCGTGGGCATCCTGAACCCGGACACGCAGGCGGGCTGGCTGCCGAAACTCGGAAACGGAGACGGCGCGAATTTCATACTGACCATCCTGGTAGCGGTGCTGCTTACCTGCTTCGTGTACGTGTATATGCGTTACAGCAAGCAGGGCTATGAGATTTCCGTGGTCGGTGAGAGCGAGAATACTGCCCGCTACATCGGAATCAACGTGCGGAAGGTAATCCTGCGGACCATGATCCTGACAGGAGCGCTGTGCGGACTGGTCGGCTTCCTGCTTGTCGGCGGACCCAACCACTCCATCGAGGCAAACTCGGTCGGCGGGAACGGCTTTACGGCAATTATGGTCGCATGGCTGGCAAAATTCAATCCCGTGTTCATGCTTTTCGCATCCTTCCTCATTTGCTTCCTCCGGACAGGCTCCGGACAGGTCACGAGTGACTTCAGTATCGACAGCTCCTACGGCGATATTCTGATCGGCATCGTGCTGTTCTTCATCATCGGCTGTGAATTCTTTATCAACTATCAGGTTTGCTTCCGCAAGAAGCAGAAGGAGGCATAAATGCTGGACAGATTGATCGGATTCATTCCCGGAGCCGTGAAGATGGGAATCCCGCTGCTGTATGGCTGTACCGGCGAGATTCTCACGGAAAAATCCGGAAACCTGAATATGGGTATTCCCGGTATTATGTACATAGGCTCCATCAGCGGGGTCATAGGCTCCTTCCTGTATGAAAAATCACTTGATAACCCGGCGGACATAAACCCGTTCCTTGCCGTCTTCATCCCGCTTGCCTGCTGTCTGTTCGGCGCGGGACTGATGGGACTGCTTTATTGCTTCCTGACCGTGACTCTGCGTGCAAACCAGAATGTCACAGGTCTTGCCATGACCACGTTCGGCGTCGGACTCGGAAACTTTTTCGGCGGTTCACTGATCCGGCTGGTCGGCAGCAATACCGGTGAGACTTACATCAGCGTCAAGACGACCAGTGACATTTTCCGGACGCCGCTTCCCTTTGCGGCGGATCTCGGTGCCTTCGGGCAGGCAGTTCTGTCCTACGGCTTCCTGACATACCTGGCGATCGTGATAGCGATTGTGGCGGCGGTCGTGCTCCGCCGGACGCGCGTTGGCTTGCAGCTGCGTGCTGTCGGCGAGAATGCGGCGACAGCGGACGCGGTGGGCATCAACGTTACCCGCTATAAGTATGTTGCGACGGTGGTGGGCAGCATGATCGCAGGGCTCGGCGGACTGTACTATATCATGGACTACATCGGCGGATCCTGGTCGAACAATGCATTCGGCGACCGCGGATGGCTGGCGGTTGCGCTGGTTATCTTCGTTATCTGGCGCCCCAATCTGGCAATCCCCGGTGCACTCCTGTTCGGCGCACTGTACAATTTGCCGCAGTATGTGGACGGACTGACACTGGCGCAGAAAAAGCTGTTCGAGATGATCCCTTACGTTGCCACGCTGCTGGTTCTGGTTATTACCAGCATCCGCAACCGGCGCGAAAATCAGCCGCCTGCCGGACTGGGACTCAACTACTACCGCGAGGACAGATAGCGCATACCCGCACTCCGTAATCTTTATCGGGGGTGTTAAAAAACTCATCTTGAGTTTTTTAACACCCCCGATCTTGTGTATACAGGCATACAACCCCGCGTTGGAAAAAGCGGCAGAACAATTTAGCTTGCAAAAGCGAAATTTGCATAAATTGCCAAATTGCCCGAAAAGGTGAAAAAATATTTTCTCCGGCGCCCGAATGCGGCAACTTTCGACAGAGCGGATGTGGTATACTGACCACGCACCGGACGCCGGGAACCGGCGCGGTGCCGTAAATGACGCACGATCCGGCAGGAGCCGGACGGAACTGGGAGGAAAAAATGGATACGAAAATGCTTGAGAAAGAGACAGAGGTTTGCCGTATGGGGAACGGCATTCCGGAAAAAGGAAGCAACGGCGTGGGCTACATAGCCGCGGCGGTATTGGACGAGGCGGGACGGCTGATCCTGCCGGAGGGACTGCGGATGCGCATGAACCGGGCGCCGGGGGCGCAGGTGTGGGTTTGCCTGACCGGGGAGGGGCTGCTTGCCGAGTACGGGGGCGACTATTGCCGGATATGCGGGGAGCCGCTTGACCCGGATGCACCATGCGTGATATGTCCGTCCTGCATCCGCGAGGTGCGCGAGACGGGGGCGTGCGACACGCAGGAGTCTTGATATAGTTGACCGGCAGAAAAGCCGGGTATTTCAGAAAGTAAGGGTGTTAAAAAACTCAATTTTGAGTTTTTTAACACCCTTACCTCTCGTCTCATGAAATCAGCGTTTCCTGAACGGTACCTTGTGACAGTTCACGGTTTTTACAGTCCGAATTCGCTCTGCCCCAGTGCCGCCTCAATACGCAACAGCCGATTGTATTTGGCAACGCGTTCGGTACGGCAGGGCGCCCCCGATTTGATGAGCGGAGCTCCGACAGCGACTGCCAGATCGGCGATGGTGGTATCCTCTGTCTCGCCGGAACGGTGCGACAGAATATAGCGGTAGCCCGCCGTTCGCGCCTCCCGTATGACGCGCAGTGTCTCGGTCAGCGTGCCGATCTGATTGGGTTTGATAAGGATGGCATTGGCAGCACCTGCGCGGATGCCCTCGCGCAGGCGAGCCGCATTGGTGACGAACAGGTCGTCCCCTACCAGCATGACACGCCCGCCTGAACGCCGGGTCATGTCTGCCCAGCTCCGGAAATCCTGTTCGCCCAGCCCGTCCTCAATCGAAAGCAACGGGTAGCGCTCCGACCAGTCGCTCCATTGGCGGATCAGTTCGTCCGGCGTCCGTTCCTCCCCGGATTTGGGCAGACGGTAGGAGAAGGCGCCGTCCCTCCCCGGTACTGCCCACTCCGTGGCGGCGGCGTCCAGTGAAATTTTAACCTCGTCGGTTGTCCTGCCCGCCGCCTCAATGGCGCGGAGAAGGAACCGGATCGCTTCCTCGTCAGATTCCAATTCGGGGGCATAGCCACCCTCATCGCCGACCGCCGTGGTGTGCCCCGCGTCGCGAAGCAGTCCGCCAAGCGCGTGGTATATCTCACTGCCCCACCGCAGTGCCTGCGCAAAGCAGGACGCGCCGACCGGCACGATCATGAATTCCTGAATCTCCATGTTGTTGTCGGCATGTGCGCCGCCGTTAAGCACGTTCATCATGGGGACAGGCAGGCGGCAGGCATCCGCGCCGCCGATATAGCGGTACAGCGGCATCCGGTACCAGTTGGCGGCGGCGCGTGCCGCCGCCAGCGATACGGCAAGGATGGCGTTGGCACCCAGCTTGGATTTGTCAGACGTTCCGTCCAGGCGACACAGCGCCCGGTCTACCTCTGCCTGCTCACAGGCGAACATACCGGAGAGCGCCGGGGAGATAATGTCACAGATATGCCCAGCTGCCTCCCGGACGCCCCGCCCGCCGTAACGGCCGGCATCACCGTCGCGCAGCTCGTGCGCCTCAAAACTGCCGGTGGATGCGCCGGACGGTACGCTGGCGACGCCCACGGTGCCGTCTGTCAGCATGACGGTTGCCTCCACGGTCGGGTTGCCGCGCGAATCCAGTATCTCACGCCCGCAGCATTTCATGATCTGAGGTTTTGTCATAGAAAATCCGCCTTTCTCCGGGGCTTACCCCCGGCTTGCTCGGAGGTAGTATGCGGCAGAAAAGGCATTTCCATACATGGCGGGCGTCAAGGGCGGTGCAGGGTTGCGGACGGTTCCGGTTTTGCTGTCACCGTCTGCTGTCAATCCACGTTGCCAGCCGACCGCACGTCAGGTAGAGCCGGAACATAATGCGTTGCCGAAGCCCCTGCCCACCGAGCAGGTATTGCCGGCTTTCCTGCAGGGTGCGGCGCAATTCCTTCGCCTCAGCGGGAAATTCCCGTTCCCGCCCGGAGCGGAGGAGCATCCGATACAGGTTCCAGAAAGCGAAAGCCTGCATGGAGGTCACCGATTCCAGCATGGCGGGATGTTCCTTCACGATTTCCCGGATGCGGTGGTACGCCTTCATTTGGGACAGGCGGCGTTCGTTAAACGGCTGTGACGTAGCCGTTCCGGGACGTGCGCGCGTATATCGGTACAGGCACGCACCCAGAACCAGCAGACGCATTCCCTTACTTCCGTAGAAGTTGCAAACGCTGAACAGTGTGTCCTCTCCGTAAAACAGATCCTCGTCAAAAAACAGCTGAACCAGGGAAGCCCGCCGGAACATCCGCCCGCAGCAGCTGCCAAGCAGGCTCAGCGTGCTCAATTCATCCTGCGTGTACAGGCGCACGCCGTCCGCGCCGGCGAGCGCGGTGTCATAGGCGTTCCTGCCGTTTGAGTCCAGCCAGTTCACCGAGGCAATATCCGCGCCGGTGTCCTGCATGCCGGTATACAGCCGCTCCAGATAAGTCGGGTCTGTCGTATCGTCGGCATCCACAAAGGTAATAAATGCCCCGCTCGCAATCTCAAGCGCCCGGTTCCGGGCGGCGGATACTCCGGCATTTGCCTGGTGCAGGACGCGCACACGGGCGTCGGTCTCCCCGTACCGGTCGCAGATGGTGCCGGTCGTGTCGGTCGATCCGTCGTCAACCAGAATCAGCTCGAAATTCCGGAATGTTTGAGCCAGCAGGCTGTCCAGACACCGGGGCAGGTAGTCTTCTACGTTATAAGCGGGAACTATCACTGAAACTGTCGTATCCATAGAGTATCTCCTCAGCTTTTATTCCTGTGCAGCAGGGTGTGCAGATTTGCCCGGACAAAACGGGCTGTTGCCCGTTCAGTCAGCAGTGCCGCGCCGAAGAAAACCGGCAGAAGTGCCAGCGTGGTGACGGCAGCCCACAGGATGACACGCCCGTAGGAATCCAGCGCCACGTGCGACAGCCCCCAGCGTCCGGCGACGGTCATAGCGATGAACAGCAGAATGTTGAGTAGCCAGCGGCGGTAGGTAATCAGGGGAGAGCGGTGCAGGATGCGGCGGTTCGCATACAGGATCATGTCATTGGAGCGGTACAGGAGTGCCGCGATGGTGCCGATCAGCACGCCGTAAATGCCGCTCAGCTCAGTTCTGCCGCGCAGGAGCAGGACGGCACAAATGGACACCGACAGATTGATGCCGGATTCCAGCACGGAGCGCCATTGCGTCTGCCGGAAATGCTGGGCGAAGGAGATTGTATTCACCGAGGAGTTTCGCCCGTTGATCAGGAACTGTACCGCAATGAACAGGTAGGGGAGGTAGTTGTCCACGTACCGGATGTCGGTAACATCGGCGGTGTAGAGCCGCAGGAAGGGGGTAATGAACAGCCCTGCCACGGTGAACAGCCAGAACGTCAGGGTCATGTTGAATATCTCGTACACATCCAACAGCTTTACGAAGCGGGGAAAGTCGGTGTGGTAGGTTTGCCCCAGGATGAAGTTGGCACTGCTGAAATTGCCGATCAGTGTTGTGACCATACCGAACAGCATGGCGTACATAGTGTACACGCTGACCGAAGCCAGCCCGCAGAACCAGGTCAGGATCAGCGTATCGGTGTTGTTGAATATCAGCGTGGAGACTTCATGAATGACCACGTTCCGGCTTTGGGATATGGCGGCATAGTCCGGCTGTGCCTTGGCGTCCAGCCAGCGGTAGTGGCGGTACATATACAGGCACACGAAGCCGATCTGCAACAGGTTGACGGCGCAGTACATGGCTTGCAGCTCGACCACTCCGAAGCCCAGATGCAGGAGAAGAATCTTGGAGAGACTGGTGACGACAAACGTGACCGTGCCGAGGTTGGTCAGAACGTATTTCTTGCCGTCCGCCAGCAAAAGCAGGCGCAGCTTGCCCTGGAACAGATAGTTGACGGCACCCGGAAGCCCGCTGAACAGAACGACCAGGGCAATCTGCCACGGAGCAATCCCCTCCGCACGGACGGTCAGAGGAAAGACGGCGGCGCACACCAGTACCGCAAGCAGGTAGAAAAACCCCGTCCGACGGTAGAAATGGTGTGTCGCCGCCATGATGCGGTTGACGGCGTTGCGATCCCCCGTGGCAACCGGTCCGTACAGCGCCTGCATGGACGCCGTTCCGATGCCCGCTTCCAGCAGCGCAAGGTAAGCAAGCACCTGATTGACCGAGGACAGCAACCCGTTTGCCTCGGAGCCGAGGCTGGTCAGGATCAGCCGGGGGATGAGGATACCGAGCGCGATGGTCACCAGCTGATTGAACAGCCCTGTTACAATGTTGCCGAGTCCCTTCTTGGCTTTCAGACTGTTCATCCCGCGATGCCCCCGTTCCTGAGCCGGCGCAGGCGGTTCACCGCGCGCAGAAGCACTGCCGAACGGGTTTTCAGCACCCGGATATACCATCCCGGCGTATCGCCGAACTGCCCGTCACGAAACGCCTCCCGGCAGGTGTCGCTGCGCAGGATACGCCGCATTTCGGCTGCCCGCTTCCGATGCGACAGCGGACAGTCCGGAGCGGACAGGTTGGAGAGTGCCTGCTGAACGCGCCAGTTGAGGAAGGAGCAGTAGGACGCCCGGATCGAGTCCGTGTCCAGGTGTACGTGGGCGAATACCTGCTCGCGCAGGCGGCGCGACGCCTCGATCGTATCCCACAGCCCCGGCACATACCGGCGGGTCAGACTGCCGGCGTGCTCTTTTTCATATGTGTAGAGATCCTCGCGCACAACGCGGAATCCATGCTCTGCGTGCAGCAGGTAGTGCAGTATGAACTGCTCGTCCTCACAGTAGGCAAGCGACTCGTCAAAGCGCAATCCGTGCGCTTCCAGAACGGCGCGGCGGAAGCTCTTGTTGCAGGGCGTCAGCATCAGTCCGCGCTCCTGCAATCGCCAAACGGCGGACAGGGGCATAGCCCCGCCCTCGATGCCGCTCCAGTCGGTCGGCACATCGCGCGGCAGGGTCGGGGTAGGGTAACGCAACGTCACGCCGCACACCGCCATGTCCGCCGAATCGGATGCCCCCCGGTCGCACAGCTTACGGATCCAGTCCGGCGCGACCGTGTCGTCCGCATCGCAGAACAGGATAAACTCCCCGGTCGCTTCGGCAAGTCCCCGGTTTCGGGCGGCGGAAACGCCCCGGTTCTCCGTATGGATCACGCGGATGCGGGCGTCGCGTGCAGCCCACGCATCACAAATGTCCCCCGTCCCGTCCGTTGAACCGTCGTCAATCACGATCAGCTCGAAACTGTCCGCTGTCTGCGCCAGCAGGCTGTCCAGACAGCGGGGCAGGTAAGGGACGGCGTTGTATGCGGGCAGGATAACACTTGCAAGCGGGCGGTCAATCACGGCTGTCCTCCTGCCCGTCCGTGTCTGCCGACACGGCGCCGTCCTGCATGGGAGCAGAAGATTCTGCCGCTTTTTCCTCCGTGCCTGCCGCGGCTGCCTCGCGCCGCCAGACGCGCTCCATACCGAAGTATAGCAGGACGCCCAGAATCACCATGCCCAGCGACCAGAACTGGGAGGGGGAGAGAAGACCGAACAGCTTTCCCCGGTCGTCACCGCGGATGAATTCAATGAGGAAGCGGAAAATACCGTAGCCGATAAGGTATACGGTCATGTTGTGACGGAACTGCTTCTTGAGCAGCAGATACGAGCAGACGGCGAACAGGATGAGCAGGAACGCCGCCTCATAGAGCTGAGTCGGGTATACCGGCTCGGGCAGCCGCGGGAATTTGACGCCCAGCCAGCTGTCGGTCGGTTTGCCGTAGCAACAACCGGCGAAGAAACAGCCGACACGCCCCAGGCTGTGCCCGATCAGAACGCAGCAGGGAAGCACCGAGAGTGCCGGGAAGCCATACTCCGTGCTGACCAGCCGCCCCTTGAGACGGCGACGCAGAAGGAGGTAGACGCCGATGAACACGGCGGCGCCTCCCAGCATCCCACCGAGGAAGGTGATGCCGCCCTTGAGGCTGAAGCCTGCCGCCGGGTTCTCGATGTAGTTATAGACTCCCTGAAACAGCGCCGCGCAGCCGAAGCCCAGCAACACCGAAACGATGCCGTCATAGAACAGGAAATCGGTGAAGGACAGGTCAATCTTCATTTTCTTGCTGTACAGGTACAGGACGCCGAACGCCGCCAGGACACCCAGCGCGACCATGATGCCGTACATATGCACTTTCCAAAACAACGCGTCAGGTAACATAAAGCCGCAGATCTCCTCTCGGGAATAAACTATTTCTACTATTATACCACGTGGGGAGACTGTTGTAAAGTCTTTTCCTGAACATATCCGTTGCCAAAATGTTAAAGTTGCGAAAAAATCTGCGGGATGAACTCCCCGCAGTCATGCGGATTCCATCGCGTTGCCACAATTTTGCTGAATATTTCAAAACCGTCTTGACGTTCCCTGCTTACTTTGGTATAATAGGGACAGTTACGACAAAATGTGTCGGATTGCTTTTTGCTGTTCCTGTTTGGCTATTGATGCAAGGAGGATGACCTGTCTATGCTGAAAATCAGTGAGCTGTCCGTAAACGGTGTTAGGTGCCCGGCGTTCCTGCCCTGCGAGGGATTGCGCGTCTCGTGGGTGTTGGAGTCAGACCGGCGCGATGTGCGTCAGGCGACCCGGCGGATCCGGCTGGAATCCGGTGTGCGCACGGTATGGGATTCCGGCGTGCTGGAGGATGCGCAGTCGGTTGCTGTCCCTCTGCCGCTGACATTACCGCCCCGCACCGACTTCCGCCTGACCGTCACCGTGACCGATTCCGTCGGCGAGACGGCGGAGCTGTCGCACGCCTTTGCCACTGCGCTGAACCCCGGTGACTGGAGTGCCGTCTGGATCCGCGTGCGCCGCCCCATTGTGGGTTGGGCGCCCTACCTGCGCACAAAGTTTGACCTTCGTGCCGCGCCTGTGCGCACGGCACGGCTGTATGTCAGCGGACTGGGGTGCGGGGAGTATTACATCAACGGGCAGAAGATATCCGAGGATATGATAGACCCGCCCATGACCAATTACAACCGTGAGGTGCTGTACCGCATCTACGACGTAAGCCGCTTCCTGCCCGTCGGTGGCGGTCGGTGCGCGCTGGCGGCACTGCTCGGCGAGGGCTGGTATGCCCAGAGCCGCGTGTGGGCGGTTGGCGGCTTCCGGTACGGTGACCCGTGCCTGTGCGCCCAGCTGGAGATTGTCTATGAGGACGGGCAGACTCAGACTGTTGCCACCGGCACCGAGGGGTGGTTCAGTAAGTGCAGCCCCATCGTGCTGAATAACCTTTACGGCGGCGAGACCTATGACGCCCGGCTGGAAACGCCGGATTTCGCAGATCCCGACGGAGAGGAGGACGGGTGGTCGCCGGTGGAGGCGGATCCTGTGCCGAAGGGCGCACTGAAGCTGTGCCTCATGCCTCCGGTGCGCGTGATCCGGACATTGCCCGCGCAGTCGGTCAGGCAGGTCAGCGGCAAGGAGGACGGCGCGTGGATCATCGACATGGGCGAGAACACGGCGGGCATAGCCGAGTTCCACCTGCGTCCCTCCTCGCGCGGTGCGCAGTATGTATTCCGGTTTGCAGAGACAGTCAACCCGGACGGCAGTCTGGATTTCCGCTCCACCGGGGCGTTTGCCACGCAGTGCATCCAGCAGGATGTGTACATTGCGCGCGGTGACGCGGAGGGCGAGGTTTACCGCCCGCGCTTTACCTATCACGCCTACCGCTATGTGGAGATTACCGGCTATTTTGACCTGCGCCAGTACGGCAAGGATCCGGACACTGACATTGCAGTCGGGCTGGTCATGTCCACGGATCTGGAGCAGGCAGGCAGCTTCCGGTGCGCCAATGAGGATATCAACAGGTTGCAGGGCATCATGATGTCCACCTTCCGCTCCAACTACCACGGCTTCCCGGAGGATTGCCCCGGGCGGGAGAAGTGCGGCTGGCTGGGCGACGCACAGGTGGTGTGCAACACCGGCATGATGAATTACCGGATGCAGGCGTCCTATGAGAAGTACCTGCATGACATCCGCACGGAGGTCGAGATGTACGGTGTCTGGCAGATGATTGCACCCGGTATGCGCGGTTGCGGTGAGGCGACTCCGCTCTGGGGCTGTGCGCAGGTGCTGATTCCGTACTGGATGTACCGCTATTACGGCGACCGTGCCGTGGTGGATGACAACTGGGATATGATGTGCCGCTGGGTGGAGCATGAGGCGGCGGATGCCAAGGATTTCATCATTACGCGCGGACTGGGGGACTGGTGCCCGCCGGTCGGGCTGAAGAGCGACCGGCGCATCCCGGTGCCGGAATCCTCCACGCAGATGTTTTACGAGATATGCTGTCGCATGAGCGAGCTCGCCGCCGAGCTGGGGCTGGATGGCAAGGAGCACTTTGACCGGCTGGCGGCGAATATCAAGGACGCCTGCATCCGCACCTTCTGGCTTCCGCGCGAGCATCGGTACAGTACGTGGGGCAGTTGCGGCGTGGCGCTGGAGACCGGGCTGTACCCGGCAGGCGAGCGCGAGGCACTCGTGCGTGCGCTGGCGGAGCTTGTCAAGGCAGATGACTGTGCCATGAGCACGGGCATTTACGGCAACAAGTACCTGATCCCGGCGCTGTGCGATGAAGGCTACGGCGATCTTGCTCTGCGGATCCTGTTCAACCGTGACCATGTCAGCTTCGGTACCATGATGGACGGTGGCGCGACCTCCCTGTTTGAATGCCTGGAGACCGAGTGCGTGGGACGTCCGCGCGAGAGGGGGACTGCTTCGTTTAACCACCCCATGCACGCAGGCTTTGCCTACTTCCTGTACCGTTGCGTGGCGGGTATCCGTCCGCTGACGCCCGGTTTCGGCGAGTTTGAAATCCGCCCCGATCATTTTGACGGCATTCCGTCTGCGGACGTCACATACGAAACGCCCTACGGCACGGTGGCAGTGTCCTTTGTGCGCCGGGGCAGGGAAACAGTGTACAGCTTCCGCGTACCGGTCAATACGACCTGCCGCTTCCGCGCGGGCGGACGCAGCGAGGTATACGGTTCCGGCAGTTATACCGTGACGGTCACGGAGTGAGGGGGGAGTATGGAACCTGTGAAATTCAAGCGGCTTGATTCTGCGGCGATTCTGCCGACCTACGCTACGCCCGGCTCAGCCGGTGCCGACCTGTACGCACTGCCTTCCGGGGAGTCGGTTGTCATTGCGCCCGGCGCGACTGCCTGTATCCGGACGGGGCTTGCCGCCGCAATTCCGTGCGGATATGTGGGGCTGGTCTTTGCCCGGAGCGGGCTTGCCTGCCGGCAGGGGCTGGCACCTGCCAACAAGGTCGGCGTCATTGACTCCGACTACCGCGGCGAGTGGCTGATTTACCTTTACAATCAGGCGAGCGAGCCGCGCGTGATAAATCCCGGCGACCGGGTGGCACAGCTGGTGCTGCTCCCGGTTCTGACACCGACGGTGGTCGAGGCGGATTCGCTGGATGAAACAGACCGGGGTGCCGGCGGATTCGGCTCCACGGGACAATAATTGCATGACTGTGCGGGCTGATTTGCCCATATGCATATGTCCGGCACACTGCCGGGGAAAAGGAGAATAACAATCATGAAAAAACTGTATCTGTTCGTACTGTGTGCCGTATTCTTACTGGCGGCTTGCCTGACCGGTGTGCTGGTGTCCTGTCAGGACGGTCAGACCGAGACTTCTTCCGCCACCGGAACGGGAACCTCCACGGAGCCGCAGGGGAGCGCTTTTGCTACCGATACCGAGCCGGAGACGGAGCCTGTTACCGCTCCCGGAACGGACACCGAGACCGATATGACAACAGAAACCGATACCGAAACAGACACCGAGACCGAAACGGAGGGAATTAAATTGAATATCAAAGCCGATGCACTGAACCCGCTGATGACATCGCTGTGGAGCGGCGATGAGGTCCGCAACGAGACCGTTATGTTCCTGGATGCAGGTGAGGCAAAGAGCCTTCTGTATCGGGCAGACTGCATTCTGTCCGTGACGGGCTACGACGGCAAGAGAAAGTACACCGAGGGCGTGGATTATGCCCTGCAGGACGGGAAAATCGTGGCGCTGGAGGGCGGCGCACTGCCGACTATTACGTCGGCGAAGTACTACGGCGCCGATTCCACCTCGCTTCTGATGACCAAGTACAACGGGAAAAATGTATACACCCACTGGGGTGAGGGGCGCGCCATGACCGATTGGCAGGTCAACGTTACCTATACGCATTCGGACAGCTGGGAGGGCTACCGTCAGACCTGCGAGATCGGGCAGTTTGCCGGACTTGTCGATAAACTCAACCGCGGTGAGGATGTGACGTTCATTTTCTACGGTGACAGTATCACCAACGGCGCCAGCGCCAGTTTTGTCTATAACTATGCACCGCAGCAGTACAGCTATCCGCTGTTGCTGACGCAGGCACTGGCAGATCTGTTCGGGTACAACGTTCACTACGTCCAGACCGGGCTGAACGGCACCAGCCGCATCCCCAATCAGGATTACACGGTGGAGAATGCCCGCGGGACCATTACCTATATCAATCCTGCCATCGGCGGCTGGAATACGCAGCAGGGGCTGGATAACTACGACAGCCATGTCAAGCCGTTCATCGAGCAGTACGGCTGTGACCTGTTCGTTCTGGCGTTCGGCATGAATGATGCGGGCGGCGCTCCCCGCACGATCGCGGCAACGCAGAAGAAGATCTTAAACAGGGTGCTGGAGCAGTCGCCCGCAGCCGGATTGCTGATCGTGTCCACCATGGTGCCCAACCCGGACGCGACCAACGGCTGGTACGGCAATCAGGAAAAGCAGCAGAAGAGCCTTCAGTCCCTGGCGGAGGAAATGCGTGCGCGGAACGCTTCCTGCGCCGTGGCGTGCATGACCTCGGTCAGCAAGGCAGTGCTGGAGCACAAGAGCTTCCGGGATTATTCCGGCAACAACATCAATCACCCGAACGATTTCTTCTCGCGCGTCTATGCGCAGTGCCTGCTGGAGACGCTGATCGGCTACGGCAACATCCGCTGAGAAAGAACGGGTGAGCCATGATCGAGACCGTCGTGATAGACAGCATTGACGGCATCATGCGGTTGATCTCGGATCAGGCATACAATGAGGACATCGGGCGGCTGCGGAGCGCATACTTTTTCCGCGGGCTGCCCGATGTCCGATTCCGCCTGACGACCAGTCTGCGCATGAACTGCAAGGAGCTCCACCGGGAGCTGGAGCCGGCGATGCTGCGGGCGTTTACCAAGTATGCCAGTATGGATGATCCCACGCTGTCCTCGTCTGTCTGGAAGCAGATGGTGGTGGGGCAGCACTACGGGCTTCCTACGCGGCTGATGGACTGGACGCGCTCCCCGCTGATAGCCCTGCATTTTGCCAACTCTGAGAGCAATTTCGACAAGCTGGACAAGCGGGACAGTGTGGTTTGGCGCTTCAACATGAAGGACGTGAACCGCTACCTGCCGGACAAGTACGCCCGGATACTGGAGCGGGACAAGACCTTCATCTTTTCGTTGGACACGCTGTCTGCCGTGGCGGACAGCATTGAGCAGTACGATGCGGATATGGGCGGCGATGCCTTTGTCAATCTGGAGCCGCCGTCCATTGATCAGCGCATCGTGAATCAGTATTCCTTCTTTTCCGTGATCCCGGCAGGCATCACGGATATTGAGCGGTATCTGGAGGAGCATACCGAGCATACCGTCCGGTATGTCATCCGGAAAGAAATCCGCTGGGACGTGCGCGACCTGCTGGATCAGTTCAATGTCAGCGAGCGCATGATCTTCCCCGGGCTGGACGGGCTGTCCCGTGCGTTGGCAAGGCATTACTTCGTGAAAGGCTCGGATGCGGAAAGGAGACGGTATACCGATGAAACGTAAAACGCACGGATCATCCGGACTGCGGCAGGCAAAGGCGTGGCTGTACCTTCTGCCTACGCTTGCTTTTCTCGGCGTATTTATGGTTTACCCGCTGGTGGACGTGCTGATCTATTCCTTTGAAGAGGGCTATAACTCCGCCTCGCAGACCATGCTGGGCGTGGGCTGGTATAACTATGCCTATGTTCTGCACGATCCGTATTTCCTGCAGGCAGTAAAGAATACCTTTATCCTGGTCATCATCACGGTGCCGGTCTCCACGGCGCTGGCACTGCTCATTTCGCTGGGGCTGTCCTCTATAAGACGTCTGCGCAGTCTGTTTCAGACCGTGTACTTCCTGCCCTACGTGACCAATACGCTGGCGGTGGGGCTGGTCTTTATGGTGCTGTTCAAGAAAACAGCCTATTCGGACGGACTGGTGAACCTGCTCATCACGGCGTTCGGCGGGAAGTCGGTGGATTTCATCGACGGTCCGTACTGGGCAAAGATGCTGGTCATGTGCCTGTATACCGTGTGGGTCGTTATGCCGTTCAAGGTGCTGATCCTGACGAGTGCCTTGGCATCGGTCGATCAGAACTACTATAATGCCGCCCGCGTGGACGGCACGGGCAGATGGCGGATGTTTTTCCGCATCACGCTGCCGATGATCTCGCCCATGATCTTTTACCTTGTCATTACCGGCTTTATCGGCGCCTTCAAGGCGTATTCGGACGCCGTGGCGCTGTTCGGCACAGATCTCAACGCTGCCGGGATGAACACCATTGTGGGCTATATTTACGATATGCTGTACGGCGACAGCGGCGGCTATCCGTCCTATGCGGCGGCGGCGGCGCTGATTCTGTTCGCCATCGTGCTGACCGTGACAGTTATCAACCTGATGGTCAGCCGGAGCCGGGTTCGCATGGGAGGGAGAAGCGCATGAGCAGGAACGGTAAGCAAGGGGTGTCGGTGCCCGAAAACCGATTGGCATCGGCGCACCGCCGCACGGTGCGGCGCCAGCGCATCCGCATGATTGTTACCTACGCCTTGCTGGGTGTCTGGGGTGTGGTCGTGCTGTTTCCTTTTTACTGGATGGTGCTGACTTCGCTCAAGAGTTACAGCGCCTACTCCTCCGAGAGCATCCCGAAATTTTTTACACTGCACCCGTCCCTGGAGAATTACCGGGAAGCCTTTACGGCGGTGCCGCTTGCACGGTATTTCCTGAACACGTTGATCTTTACATTGGCGACCACTGCGCTGATGCTGATTGTCATCGTGTTCTCGGCGTTTGCTTTTGCGCGACTGGAATTCCGGGGGCGGAATATCCTGTTTGCGGCATTCCTGTCGCTGATGATGATTCCCAGCGAGCTGGTCATCATCACCAACTTCGTGACGGTCACGGAGCTGGGACTGCGCAACACATTCCTCGGACTGATCCTGCCGTCGGTCACGTCCATATTCTACATATACCTGCTCAAGGAGAATTTCGAGCAGGTGCCGGATGAGCTGTACCGCGCGGCGAAGATCGACGGCACGTCGGATATCAAGTACCTGTTCCGGGTTCTGATTCCGGTCTGCCGCCCGACCGTTGTCACGGTAGTGATCCTCAAGGTTATCGAGTGTTGGAACGCCTATGTCTGGCCGCGCCTGATAACGGATGACCGGAATTACTTCCTTGTGTCCAACGGCATTCAGGAGATACGCGAGAATGGGTTCGGACGGGAGAATATCCCTGCCATGATGGCGACCGTTGTGGTCGTGTCGGTGCCGCTGATCGTGCTGTTCTTGGTTTTCCGGCGGCGCATCATGGAAGGCGTTTCGAGAGGGGGCACCAAGGGATGAGAACGCGCGGGATTTGTCCGGCAGGGCGGATGCTTTCCCTGTGCCTTGCACTGGTTCTGCTGACTGTTCCCGTGTCCGCCGCACTGAGCGGTTGCCACGGACGGCAGGAGCGGACGTCCTTTTCGGTGCCGGAGAGCTTTGACGAATCGCGTGAATACGAGATCGTGTTCTGGGCGAAGAACGACACCAACATCCGGCAGGCGAACATATACAAGCGCGCTGTTTCGGAATTTGAGGCACTATATCCCAATATCCACGTCAAACTGAGCCTGTACACCGATTACGGGCAGATCTACAACGATGTCATTACCAATATCCCCACCGGAACCACGCCGCATATCTGCATATCCTACCCGGATCACATCGCAACCTACATGACCGGGGAGAACACTGTGGTGCCGTTGTCCGGTCTGATGGCGCATCCGGTGTACGGTCTTGGCGGCTCCGGCGTGCGGTTTGACGCGCCCCGCGCGGATGAGCTTGTGGAAAAGTTCCGCGCCGAATGCGAGCTGGGCGGAGAGCAGTGGGCGATGCCCTTCATGCGATCCACCGAGGCATGCTATGTCAACCGGGACTTGGTGGAAAAGCTGGGCTACACTTTGCCAGATGTGCTGACTTGGGACTTTATCTGGGAGGTTTCCGAGGCGGCGACGGAAAAGAACCCGGACGGAACCTTCCGGGTGAACGGGCAGAATGTGCTGATTCCTTTCATTTACAAATCCACCGACAATATGATGATCCAGTACCTGAAGCAGGCTGGCGCGGAGTATTCCACGTCCGCCGGGGAGATCGGTCTGTTCAACGACACAACCAAACAGCTTCTGTACACCGTGGCGGAGCACGCCGGGACGCGGGCGTTCTCGACCTTCAAAATCTCCAGCTATCCGGCGAATTTCCTCAACCGGGGGCAGTGCCTGTTCGCTGTTGACTCCACGGCGGGGGCGACCTGGATGGGTACCGATGCACCGCTGTCGGATATCAGTGCCGATGCTGTGGTACGCTTTGAAACCGCTGTTTACCCGGTTCCGCAGGTGGATCCGGAGCACCCTGCCATGATTTCACAGGGACCGTCTGTCTGCCTTTTCAACAAGCAGGATCCGCAGGAAGTGCTGGCGGCATGGCTGTTCCTGCAGTACCTGCTGACCGACGGTATCCAGACCGACTATGCCGAAACCGAGGGGTACGTCCCGGTCACGACAAGCGCGCAGACGTCGGATTCCTACCGCGACTATCTGTCCCGCAGCGGTGAGGACACGGACGCGCACTATCGGGTCAAGATCGACGCGACCAATATGCTGCTTGCCCATACCGACGACACGTTTGTCACGCCCGTATTCAACGGCTCGACATCGCTGCGCAATGCGGCCGGACAACTGATCGAGGAGGTTACGCGTGCCCGGCGCGCCAACGAAACGGTGGACGACGCCTTCCTGCAAAAGCTGAAAGCCGATGTCACCGCCCTGTATCGGCTGAACCAGAGCGGTGCGATGACGGGCGTCCGGGCGGATCTGGGACGCCTGCCGGGCACATCGGTTGCACTGCTGTCCGTGCTGGGTGGGGCGTGGCTGATTATTGCCGCCGTATTCGTTGCCCGCCGCATCCGGGGACGGGCGAATGGATAGACTTTGAAGGTGCCCCTGAATCAGCATTTCCCTGACAAAGGGGCTGCCGATCGTTCGGCAGCCCCTTTTCAATATGCTTTTTTCTGTTGGCTGATACTGTATCCGGGTTACCCGAAGGTCACGCCGGCTTCGGGACTCATGGCTGTGATGCGGGCAAGCGATTCAATACGCATACCCGCCTCCCGGAGGCGATTTCCGCCGCCCTGATACACCTTTTCAACGAACACGCCGGCTCCCACAACGCAGGCGCCCGCCTGGCGGCACAGGTCGTCCAACCCACGCAACGCCTCGCCGCTGGCAAGGAAATCATCGATGAGCAGAACGCGATCCGCAGACGTGAGGAACTGGCGGGGGATCATGATACGGTGCTCGGTGCCGTGCGTGAAGGAAAAGACCTGGGACGTGTAAACTTCCCCGGCGATATTGCTGGAGCGGGACTTTTTGGCAAACACCACCGGAACCCCGAAGGGGACGGCGCACAGGCAGGCAAGTCCGATGCCGGATGCTTCAATGGTCAGTATCCGGGTGATGCCTTCCTCGCCGAACAGACGGTGAAATTCCTCCGCACAGCGGCTGATGAAGGGGACATCGATCTGCTGGTTGAGAAAGCTCCCGACCTTCAGAATTTCTCCGTCCTCAATGATGGCGTCCTGGGAGATGCGGTCTTCCATGAGTTTCATATGTGTTTTCGATTCCTTTTCAAATGTAGAATGCGTGGCCGGACGCCGTGTCAGGCGTTCCCGGAGTCATACAGCTTCTGGAGCTTTTGTACGATATTCTTTCTCAGTGCCGTTCTGGTGCTTCTTGCCTTCTTCTGGTATGTGGACATGACGCGATTGCTCTTCTGCCCCATGAGCTGGCGGAACTGATCATGGAAGCCGGACAGGGGACCGGTGTATATAACGCCGGCATCAATATATACCTTGCTGAACAGCAGATCCAGCATTTCGGCAGAGTCGGGGTCGGAGACCAGCTTGGAGCGCAGAGCCACGTCGTAGTAGGCGGGTCTTACGATGTTATAGCTGGTATAGCACAGTGCTTCCATGACGGCACTGATCCTGTCGCGCCGGTCATCCAGTGCGGTTTTGGGAATGCTCAGCACGGTGAACTGGTCATGCAGCAGAGTTCCGTAGTCCTTCTGTGCTTCGTCGTACTTGGGCATCGGCACCACGCCGTACTCATCCTTCATGTCCCGCATGACAGCCGATTCCAGCGCCATGATGCGCAGGGTAGCCATGGCAGCGTTCCCGGCAGCGAACATATTCCGGATATCATCCTGCTCGGCGTCATTGCCGTAGTGCTTGTAGTCGTAGGAAGCGTTCCCGTGCCCGTAGAAGAGTTGCAGAACCTTTTCCGCAACATTCTGCAGCTTTTGGGCGTCGAAGTTGTCGAACGTGTAATCCCCGTTCTCGTCGCGCTCCAGAATGCGCACATTGCAGGCGCTCCAGTAGGGGTCAACGCCGATGTAGTCATTGGAGACAAAGCCGTAGATATCGCCTGTCTCGTCCTGTAAGCCGTTTCCGTTGTCGCGGTAGAAGGTTTCCACGATGCTGTTCTGGTAATCCAGCGTCCACGTCCCGTTCCGGACATTGTCATACAGGTAGTCCACCTTTGCCTCGGTGAAGAGACGCTTGTTGAACAGGGTGGCGAAGGCAAAGCGGTACATGGAGAGCACTGCGGCGCCCGTTACGGCAAACTGCATTCCCTTGTATTCGATTGATTCGTTGAAGCCCTGCGACCACCACGGCTTGTCAAAGTCAAGGTACGCCGATTTGCGCAGATCACGCAGGTTTCCGGTCAGACTGTTGTCCACCACGGTATAGCAGGCGGCGGCAACGAGGTCGTATTCATGGGAGCCTCCGCCGACGGATGTCATCATTTTTTCAACGATCTCAATCGCGCCCTCACAGTTGATTTCAACACTGCGGATCTTGATATTCAGACGGTCCTCCACGATTTTGTTGCGCTCGTAGACCGCGTCATTGACAGGCTCGTGCAGAATAGACTCCACCGCAATCTCCCCGGCTGTCCAGCCCTCGCGGTAGCGGCTGAGAATGACGATCTCATCGCCTCCGTAGTCAAGCTCGGGCAAGGAGCACAGCGGCGTTGTCTCGGCGTTGTTTTCGGAGGCATCTGCGGACGTGACCGCCGTGTTACTCGGATCGGTTTGCGATGCGGTTGGTTCTCCGGGGACGGCGCAGGCGCAGAGCGCTGCTGCCAGCATGGCGAGAGCGAGCAGCAGGGAAATGCAAGAGGTGCGGAATCGGAAGTGTTTCATCGGCTTCTCCTCCTCCGGCATGGCAGGCAGACCGGGTGAAATGTGATGGCTGCCTGTATCTTTTGTGCCGGAAACACGTACATTATAGCACAGACGCGGGAGCCTGTCAATAGGAACTCGTGCATTTTGTATGAAACTCCGCTCTCTGCGGGTTGCTCGGGTGGCGCGGATCCCTTTGCCGTTCCTTATCCGAACCGGCGGAGTATCTCCTGAATTCCGGCAAGGTCATCGGCGAAGCAGATCCCCTCCTGCCGCTCCTTGGTGGACAGCCCCATTTCGATCATGTGGCGCAACAGCGCTTGCAGGTCATTGTAGTAACCATTCAGATTATACAGAATGCAGGGGGCATTCAACTGCTTCAGGGACACCATGGACATCACTTCCGCGATCTCCTCCAGCGTGCCCGTCCCGCCCGGAAACGCAATGAAAGCGTCTCCCAACTCAATCATTTTGGCTTTTCGCTCGCTCATGTCCTTGGTGATAATCAGGGAGGTCAGCCCCTCGTGCTGCAGCTCCGCTTCTATGAAGAACTGCGGTTCTACGCCTGTAACTTTGCCTCCGGCTTGCAGGACGCTTTCCGCGATTTCCCCCATCAGACCGCTTCGGGATCCGCCATAGACCAGTGCGTTTCCGCTCTCTCCGATCCATGTTCCCAATTCCCGGACGGCTCGCTTCAGCGCCGGATCCTTGCCCTCAAGCGCGCCGAGGTATACCGTAATATTCATGTGTGCGTCCCATCCTTTCCTCCGGCGGCAGATTCTGTACCGCCGATGCGCCCATTATACCATATTTCTTCCCGTTTTTCAAGGGGGCTTCGACAGCCTTCAGGGGGTCAAGGCGGTTACTGTTTCTTGATTTGTGAGTGTAGTGCCGAGGTTTTCGAATCAGTACACCAATCGGTTCAATCACGTTGGAGAATGGTGACGCATAAAGATAGCACATTAGGGATTCTTACGAAACGGAAGCACCCCTGATGTGCTGTAACAGTCGTGTTGCTCTATTCTGTTGTGCTATCCTTAATTGCGGGACAGATGTGTGTCGGTACTTGTGGTGTGCCGTATTCTATGCCGCTTTCCCGCCACGATAACGAGTTGTTGCTATGCCCCTGTCGCTAATCGTTGTAAGCAAAGGATTGTGCGTCGGATGGTGCAACGCCTGCATCTAAAAGCTGTTGCTCTAATTTTTCATTTAACTGAAGTTGTTCTCGCATTTTCTTCCCCACCAAGGCAAGAATAACAGAAACAGTCCATGCCGTTATTTGAAGACCGAATACGAACAAGAGCGTTATTCCTTCGTCGAACGCCATGTCGGCTGCAATGATACTCAGCAAGATGGACAGGATGAGAGTAATAATGGTATGTCGCCTGAAGAAGCTGAAAATGCTTCCGATTGTCTCTACAACGCGAAAGGCCGTGTCGTCGGTATACGGTTGCACCCGGGAGAAGTACAGATGCCGCATAACTGTGGACTTGCGGCGTGTGGTCGAGGTTGCCTTCCATCGCGTGTCGGAAACTACCTCGCCTTTTGCCGTTGTTTCATAGTGAACATCACTTTCCACAACGTCCTCACTCGCCAAGTGCCATCCAAAGCACTTCTTTTCAAATTTTGTGAGTGTGCCCCGAAATATTGAGCTTGCGTAGTGTTTTACCTGGTTTTTGAATCGCGGTTTTGCCATTTTTCTTTACCTCTCTCTCATGTAATTTGAAATGCGAAATCTGCAGCCACACCACGCAGAGAACGCGGCACTCCTTTTGCATATGGTGTTGCCGAAAGTGTTAGAATAGAGTCGGAACACACTGTATCGACATTGTATCACAAATTGAGATATTTGTCAATATCTCAATTCGCGATTTTGTATAATAAGTGCAGTTATTTTCGAAAAGGATACTGCATGTATGAGAATTAGAGATTTGCGCGAGGATGCCGACATCACCCAAAAGGAAATTGCTGCGTATCTGCACATCAGACAGAATACCTATTCGCAGTATGAGAATGGACAGAGACAGTTGCCTATCAACGTTCTTATCGCTTTGGCAAAGTATTATAAGACATCGGTCGATTACATCCTCGGCTTGACTGATGAGAAAAAGCCTTATGGTAGGCGCTCCAACTGATGATTGCAACGAAAAGCAATGCGGTTGGGGAAGATGAAGGCATATTGCAGTTTAAGCCGGGCAAAAAATCCGCTTTTCCCATTGAAATTTTTCTTCCGATGTGGTATACTGTTCCTGTATAGGCAGAACACGGACTGAAAGCATCAACGAAAGGACAGCATACCAAACATGGCAGAAGCAACCCTGACCCCGTACCTTGAGTGCGGGCGCGTAATCAATACACATGGCTGCCGGGGCGGCATCAAGGTGGAGCCGTGGGCGGACAGCCCGGCGGATCTGTGCCGCCTTGGGCACCTGTTCCTGCGGCGCGGCGCGGACATGCTCCCGCTGACCGTCCGACGCGCATCGGTCATGAAGGGGCAATTCCTGCTCTTGGAAGTGGAGGGCGTGACGGATATGGATGCCGCCTCCGCCCTGCGGGGGGAGGTTCTGTATGCGCGCCGAGCGGATATGCCGCTTCGCAGAGGGCAATACTTCCTTGCCGATGCCGAAGGTCTGCCCGTTCGGGACGGCAGACCCGGCAGGGAAGGGCAGGTGCTCGGACGGGTGGCAGAGATACTGTCCGGCGCGGCGTCCCCGCTCCTTTCGGTGGACACAGGACGCTGCCGCGTGCTGGTGCCTGCCGTGGCGGCATTCGTCCGGGAAGTCGTGCCGGGCAGTCATGTTACCGTGACGCCGATCGACGGGATGTTTGACGGGGAAGCCGAGGTTGCCGGGGACGCCGCTGATTCGTTTGCCGAGGCGGAAAGAGAGGGCTGAGCCGTGCGGTTTGACATTATGACACTGTTCCCGGATCTGGTGGAGCGGGTGCTGGGCGAGAGCATCATCGGGCGGGCGCAAAAAAGCGGCGCCTGCACCGTGCGGGTGTTCAACATCCGCGATTATTCGGAGGACAGACGTCACCGGGTGGATGACACGCCCTTCGGCGGCGGAAAAGGAATGCTGCTGGCGGCGCCTCCCATTTATAACTGCTACCGCGCCGTGCTGGCGGATCAGCTGGCGTCCGGTTTTGACGGGCGGCGGCACGTGATCTACCTCTCGCCTGCCGGACGCGTGCTGAATCAATCTGTCGCCGCAGAGCTGGCAGACCGGTATGACAACCTCATCCTGCTCTGCGGGCACTATGAAGGGGTGGATCACCGCATCATTGAGGAGCTGGTGGACGAGGAAATCTCGCTGGGGGATTTTGTGCTGACGGGGGGAGAGATTCCCGCCTGCGTGCTGGTGGACTGCGTGGCGCGCCTGACAGAGGGCGTGCTGTCCGCCGCAGAATGCTATGAAAATGAGAGTATTTCCTCCGGGATGCTGGAGTATCCGCAGTATACCCGCCCGGTTGAGTATCACGGGATGCGCGTCCCGCCGGTGCTGCTGTCGGGCGACCATGCGAAGATTGATGCGTGGCGGCAGGCTGAATCGCTTGCCCTGACGCGTGAGCGCCGCCCCGATCTGCTTCCGCCGGAGACAGCGACCGATACAGAAAAGAATTGACCCGGAGAATCGCATTGAAAAACAGGAAAGGAGGGATCCGACATGGCTGAAAGACCCGGTTCCAGGCGTTCGATACTGGGTATTTTTGACTGTTGGAGCGCGGGACTGTACCGCCTTGTGTCGCGCAGTTGGCTGGGCAGATGCCTGACAGGCTACCGCCGCGAACCGACGGCTTTGCTGTCCGGCGAAACGCGGGCGCGTGGGATGCACGCGATGTCCGACCGGCGCTGTCGGGTCGTCCGGGCGGCGGAGGGGAGCCGGGTTCTGGCTGTCGCACGCCGACTGGTTCACCTGCTTGCAGACTGTCCTGCGCGACTGTACGGGCTGTTTTTCCTGCTGTATGGGATTGTATGCTGTCTGATCCGCCTGCTGCAGCCGTTCCTGATAGCCGGACGGTCGCTGGATTTGCGCGGCATTGTTTTCAGCGGCATTCTGGCACTGGTAGCTTTGCCGTTTGCCTTGACGCGGCGCTCCCTCGCGGGCGCTGTCGGAAGCGGCAGGGTGGGGTATGCGCTGACCTGCCGGCTGCTCGGTATGCCGGAGGATCGGGTCGCCGATCCGTGTATCGAAACGCCAATCGCGCTGTTTTACGTTGCCGCTGCGCTTGGCGGCGGTGCCGCCGCCGCGACGGTCTGGATACATCCGATAATCATCCCGGTCGGATTCCTGACGCTCGGACTTCTCTGCATGGTGCTGTCCCGTCCGGAGACGGGGGTCGCGCTGTCGGCGCTCATGTTGCCTGCCGTCTGGATATGGGAGCGCGCCCTGCACGTGCTGGCAGCACTGATTCTTTTGACGTGGGTGGGCTATGGCTTCAAATTGCTTCTGATGCACCGCTCCTTCCGGCTGGGCAGGCTGGATGCCGCCATGCTTCTGTTCGGAATTCTGCTGGCAGGCGGCGGACTGTTCGGCGTGCGTTTTTCCGGCGCCGGATTGCGGCAGGGGCTGCTGATGGCGGCTCTCCTTTCGGAGTATTTCCTGATAGTCAATCTCATGAATTCCCGCGCCGCGTTGCGGCGGTGCATGGGCGGCGTCGGCGCGACACTGGTGCTGATCGTACTGCTGTCCTGCGTCCGACTGCTCCCGGCGGAATTCTCCGGCTGGCTGGATGAGTATCGACTGGGTGCGGTTCTGACGGACGGAATGCGCACTGCCGCCGGATTTCTCAATGCACTTTGGTCTGCCAGCTTTGAACAGTTTCTTGTGTTGGCGTTGCCGTGGCTGTTCGTGTTCCTGCTTTCCCGCCGCCGTCTGCTGACTGCCGTGCCCTGCATCGGGCTGGCTGTGCTCTGCGGCTGGCTGATCTGGCAGACACACTCGCTGTTGGGGATCGGCGCGGCATTGCTGGTCTGTCTGCTGTTCGCACTCCTGTACGGACACACATCGCTGACCGTGATGCTTTCGCTGTTCCCGCTGGCTTTGACAGGCGGATTGTGGTATACCTACTTCCACCCCGTGTCGGAGCTTGTTGCACAGCTGGAACGTGCGGTTCGGGCAGGAACCGGGCGGCACATCCGCCTGTGGCCGGGTGTGTTCCGTATGATAGCCGACTATCCGACCGGCGTCGGTCTGGGGGACGCGGCTTTCCGGGCGGTGTACCCGCAGTACGCCGAACCGGGAGCGGCAACGGCGGAATCCGCCAGCAGTCTGTACCTGGATCTGCTGACGACGTTGGGCATTCCGGGACTTGCCGTGGCACTGGCGGCACTGTGGCTGTTCTGCAGCAAGAGCTTCACCTGCCTGCGGCGCTGTCGGGATCGCTGGGATCGCACGGTCATCATTGCCGGGCTTTGCACGGTGTTGAATTTTATGCTGCTGGGCGTGCTCCGGAGCGTTGGCATGTCGCTGCAGCTCTTCTTCTGCCTGATTCTGGTCATGGGTATATGTAGCTCGCTGGCGTCGGTTTGCGCTGAGGAGCAGGAGGTGCTGGCGGCGGAGCGGAGAGGCGAAACACCGGAGCAGGAGGATTGCTTCCTTTGGGTGAATACCTGAGGCGTGTACGATTTGAAATAAGGGAATAAGTTGGAAGGGAAGGTTTCAGCATGGCTTCACTGAGACATATGCCGCCTCCCGGCGGAGATAAAGCGTCCGGGCTGGACGGGGACCTGCAGGGACGCAGGCTCCGCGAGGACGGCACACCTCGCGGACGGCGTGAAGGACAGGATCCCCTGAGCCGGCGGCGCAGTCGGGCGTGGGTGGCGGATCTGGTCATTCTGGTATTGGTGGCGGCGGCTGTGGTCGGTATCCTGTACCTGTACCGCTACCTGCGGAACACATATGCGCCGGTCTGGGAGAAGACATCGGTTGTCTGGACTCTGGAGCTGAAGGACGTTGACCCGGAACTGATCGCCTATGACAGGAGCGGCGACATGGTGCTGCTCGGCAAAAACGTGTATAACTCGGAGCAGGAGGATGCCGACTTGCTGGGAACCGTGACCGATGTCTTACTCCTGCGGGTTACGGAGACGGGACAACCGGACACGGTCACACTGTACCTGACGGTTGAGGCGACAGCCAGCTACCGGGCAGGAAAGGGGTATTGGATGAACGATACCCGCCTTCTGTGCGGGGACGAGCGCAGTTTCCGCATGGCTGGGCTGGAGGCACGGGGCACGGTCATTTCACTGCGTGAGGCGACGGAATTGGAGACCGCTACCGCCGCCGATACTGCGTGGGATGCGGAGGACAGCTCCGCTGCCGACACGCAACCTTGAGGAGAGAGGAGACTTTTGACATGGAAAACGGCAAGGATAAATCGACCGGCGGAGGGCGCAGCTCGTGGTCGGTCATGGATACCGTGATTCTGATTCTGCTTGTGGCGGCGATTCTTTCCTTTGTAGGGCGGGTGGTGTATGCCTATCGCCTGCGGGGGGAGGATACCAAGACCACGATGTATTCCGTGCGGTTTACGGTGGAGGATATCCATCGGGAGGCGCTGGAGAGTGTGCGTGCCTTTGACGATGTGTACCTGTACGATACGGGCGAGCGACTGGGCAATATCGGTGTGTACGAAAACAAGGACGGCACCCAGAAGGTGGCGTTTGCAGCCATCCCGGCAGGGGACAGTGCCGGGGCGACCGCGACAGCCGGACCGAACCGGGTGCAGGACGGGGAAGAAACGGTTGCGGAGACTGTTCCCCCGCACTTTACCGAGCGCACGGCAGCGGAGGGACTGATGTTCTGCTCCGGCGGCGAGCTGAAGGATGGGTGCCTGCTTATCGGGGCGGCGGGGCTGTACATCGCCCCGGGTACGGAGCTGAAGGTCTGCACAGAGCGGGTGGTGTTCACCATGCGAGTCACCGAGATCCAACCCCGGACGTAATCTCCGGGGGCGGATTGCCCGCATCGCGGCGGTCTGTCGGCACAGATTGGGACCGTTGTGATAATTCATGAAAATGCGGCGGGAAGAAGTATAAAAATCCTATACATTGACACTTGATTTATCGGGCGTTTTTTGGTATACTACATAGTGTAAAAAGGTACTTTCCCGGTAGCGTCTGAGGCGCTCCGCACCATAAAACAACAGGAGATGTTTGGTATGAAAAGTCGTGAGGTTCTCATCAACAACGCGAGCGGTTTGCACGCAAGGCCCGCAACCTTTTTTATTCAGAAGGCAAATTGCTACAAGTCGTCCATCTGGGTTGAGAAGGATGACCGGAAGGTCAATGCAAAGAGTCTGCTCGGCGTTCTTTCGCTGGGAATCGCCAAGGGCATGACCGTTACGCTGTATGCGGACGGGCAGGATGAGGACGCGGCGCTGGAAGGATTGGCGTCGCTGGTCGGCTCCGGCTTCTCCGAGAACTGACTTTGCCGGACGGCGGGGTCTGCCCGCACGGAGTTCATACATAGCCGATGCGGATCGGCGTAAAAGCAAGTGCCGGTGTGCGCCCTGTATGGCGTTGATCCGGCTGATCGGAAAACGGTGTGTGCTGTACCCATGCGGGAATGGGAAAGCCCGCACCGTTTTTGTTTTGCATGCAAAGGAGGAGATGCCCGTGCCGATACGTGAAGAGGATCGGAAACGCTTGCTGGAGAAGGCGAATTCACTCCCGCTGACTCCCGGCGTTTACATCATGAAGGATCGGGACGGGCGGGTTATTTACGTCGGGAAGTCGCGCAAACTGCACAATCGGGTGTCGCAGTATTTCCAGAACGGCGAGAAGAACATCAAGACCGCGCGCATGGTGGCAGGGGTGCATGACTTCGATTACTTCCTTTGCGAGACGGAGATTGAGGCGCTGACGCTGGAAAACACGCTCATTAAACAGCACACGCCCAAGTACAACATCAAGCTCAAGGACGCAAAATCCTACCCGTACATCAAGATCACGGATGAGCCGTACCCGCGCCTCGTCATGACCCGCAGGCGGGAGAACGACCGGGGCAGGTATTTCGGTCCCTACTCCGGAGTATCCACGGTGTACGCCGTGCTGGACACACTGCGCCGCACGTTGCGCCTGCCGACCTGCACCCGCCGGTTTCCGCGCGACATCGGGCGGGAGCGTCCCTGCCTGTACTATCAGATGGGGCGCTGTGTCGGTCCCTGCACCGGACAGGTGAGTACGGAGGAGTACGCCGCGCTTATCCGGCTGGCGGCGGATATTCTCCGGGGACACACAGCCGAGGCGCGGCGCCGGCTTGCCGAGCAGATGCACGACCATGCGGAGGCGGAGCGTTACGAGGCAGCAGCACGCTGTCGGGATACGATCGCGGCATTGGATCGCCTGAGTCAGAAACAGACGGTGGTTGCCGCGCCGGACGCGGAGCAGGATGTGTTCGGCTTCTATGAGGATGAGGTGACCTCCTGCGTATCGGTGTTCTATATCCGCGGCGGAGCCGTCGTGGACAAGGAGGACTGCCTGTCCGGTGCCGAGCGCATTCTGGACTCCGAGACGCTCAGCACCTTCATCTGCGAGCAGTATCGGATGCGCACCGATATTCCTGCCACGGTGTTGCTGTCCTTCCCGATGGAGGACGCGGAGCGCGAGACGCTGTCGGCATACCTTTCGGCGCAGGCAGGACATCGCGTGACGGTGCGCACCCCGGAGCGCGGTCCTGCACGGGCTTTGTGCGAGCTTGCGGTGTCCAATGCCGCCGAGCGCGTGCGGCAATTCCGTCGGGATGCCGAGCAGGACGAGCAGTCGCTGGTACGGCTGGGCGAGCTGTTGGGCATCGGGTACCCTCAGCGCATTGAGGCGTATGATATATCCAACATCGGCAGTGAGCATCTGACGGCTGGCATGGTGGTGCTGGAGGACGGCCGGCTGGCACGATCCGAGTACGCGTCCTTCAATATCCGCACGGTGGACGGTACCGATGACTATGCCAGTATGCGTGAGGCGCTGTCCCGGCGGCTGGCGCATCTGGACGATGCGGACGGCAGCTTCTCGCATCGCCCTGATCTGATCCTGCTGGACGGCGGACGCGGACACGTGTCTGTGGTGCGCGGGCTGATGCGCGAGCGGGGGCTGGATATTCCGGTATTCGGTATGGTCAAGGATGATTTCCATAAAACCCGTGCGCTGTGTACCGAGGATGAGGAGATCAGCATCGCCCGCGAGCGCGAGGTGTTCGTGCTCGTCTATAAATTGCAGGAGGAAGTACACCGCTTCACGGTTTCGCGCATGAGCGCCGCCAAGGGGCGGACGCTGACGCATTCCAGCCTGACCCGCATTCCCGGCATCGGGGATGCCAAGGCGAAACGGCTTCTGTCGGCGCTGGGCGGACTTGCCGCCGTCCGCGCGGCGGACGAGGACGCGCTGTCTGCCGTTCCCGGCATCTCCCGCGCCGATGCGGCACGGATCCGGGCATATTTTGCGGAGCGCGCATCGGGCGGAGCCGGTGGGGAACGCCCGTAAGGCTCCCGCCAAGTCCGCAAGTTGGCGTTCTCTGACCGAAACAAGTATGGAAAGGACATGAAAGAAATGATGCGAATCATAACCGGTTCCGCACGCGGTGTGCGGCTGGACACGCTGGAGGGCGAGATGACACGCCCGACGACCGAACGCGCCAAGGAGGCGGTTTTCTCCATCCTGCGCGCGCGGACGGATCTTTCCGGCGCACGGGTGCTGGATCTGTTTGCCGGATGCGGTCAGCTTGGGCTGGAAGCATTGTCTGCCGGAGCCGCGCATGCGGTGCTGGTGGATCAGTCCCGCGAGGCGGTGCGCGTGATTGAAAAGAACGCCGCCAAAACCCGCCTTGCCGACCGTTGTACGATTCTGTGCTCCGATGCGGCGTCCTACCTGCGCTCGCGCCGGGGGCACGAGGTGTTCGACTGTATTTTCCTTGACCCGCCCTATGCCATGCGTGCCGTAGCGGCGACGGTAGAGGACATTCTGCGCGCCCGCCTGCTGGCACCCGGCGGACTGATTGTCTGTGAGAGCGGTGAGCCGGATCCGCTGGGCTTCGGCACGGGTACGGCACTGTCCGGTCACTTCTCGCTCCTGCGCGAGGCGAAGTACGGCAAGGCGTACATCACACTCGTGACAGCGGCATCCGCCACCGGTGCCGGGGGAGATGAGTCATGAGGAGCGCACTGATCCCCGGCAGTTTTGACCCTGTCACGCGCGGGCACGAGGATATCATCCGTCGCACGGCGGCGCGCTTTGACCGGGTGTACGTTGCGGTCATGCATAACGATATGACCCGGTATGTTGCCGATGCGGCAGTCAAACAGTACCTGTTTTCGGCACAGGAGCGGGTGCATATGGTACGGCTTGCCTGCACGGGACTGGAAAACGTTGAGATCCTCGCGGACGGCGGGATGCTGATTGATCTAGTGGACAGGCTGGGGACGGACTGGATCATCAAGGGAATCCGCAACGAGGAGGACTACCGCTACGAGCAGTGCCACGCCCTCTGGAACCGCGCGCACAATCCCCGGGCTGAGACGCTGTACCTGCCGACTGATCCGACCTTCGCGGGCATCAGCTCCACGTTGGTACGGGCGGAGCTGGCGGCGGGGCGGGTGCCGGAGGAAATGCTGCCGCCGGCTGTTGCCGCGTATATCCGCACTGTGAATTTACAATCATAATCTGTAATTGTATAATCGACAAGGAGAAAAACCATGCAGAACCTGAAGAAAAACATGATTATTGCCCGCGTCACCGGCACCGTGATGGGCGCCCTGCTGGGCGCACTGGTACTGGTGCTTGCCGCCATCCTGAAGCCGGAGACCGTCAGCGCCATCATCCACTGGACGCTGGTCATTTGCGGCGTATTCACCGTAATCAGCAATGTTCCGGGGGTGATCTCCGGCATCGGCAATCTGAATACTACCGATGGAATGGTGGATTTTATCAGTGCGATGCTGGGTATCCTGCTGGGCTTTGCGCTGGTACTGTTTCAGAACACCGTGCTGGTTGTCATCATCGGTGCCTACCTGATCCTGTTCCCACTTTTGCGCGTGCTGATGGCGGCGGACAAAGGACAGCAGCTGCGCCGCGAGGTGTGGAGGATGGCAATGGGCGTCCTTCTGCTGGTGTTTCTGCCGCTGCTGTTTGACGCCGCGTCCCGCATCGTGCATGTTCTTCTGGTGGTTGTTGGCTGGGCTGTCATTGTCTTCTCGCTGGTCACCGGCGTGGTGGGCATCGTCCGGATTGTCCGCGCGCCGAAGGATAATCGCACCCGTAAGCAGGCATCCGGCGGTAAGAAGAGCGGCACGGTGTATGCCGATACGACCGGAGACGGGAAGATTGACACCATCTACATGGACACGGATCGCGACGGAAAGCCCGATACCACGATTCACATGGACAACTGACTGCCGCCCCGACATATTTCGGAGAAATACCGGATAAAACGGCGTATCCTCGGCGATACCCTTCAGAAAAGATTTGACTTTTTGGAGAAAATGTGATATAATTATTACGTAATTACGTAGAGTCACATTCTGTGAGGAATATCGTCCGCACAGCGGACGGCAGGAACGGAGGGGAAAGTATGCTGGGCGCCATCATCGGCGATATTATCGGTTCAACGTATGAGTTCAACCCAATCAAGAGCAAGGAGTTCGAGCTGTTTTCTCCCGGAAGCCGCCCGACGGACGACACCGTTATGACGGTAGCGGTCGGACTTGTGACGGCGGCTTCGGACTGTACGGACGAGGAGCGGTACAGGCAAGACCTGATCCGCTTTATGCGTCTGCTGGGACGCGAGTACCCGGACGCCGGGTACGGCAAGCGGTTTATCCGCTGGCTGAATGAGGGAAACGGCGCCGCCTATCACAGCTACGGCAACGGCTCCGCCATGCGGGTGTCCCCGGTCGGCTGGCGTGCGCGGACGCTCGCAGAGGCGGAACAGCTGGCGCGCTGGAGCGCGGAGGTTACGCATGACCATCCGGATGGCATCCGGGGCGCGCAGGCGGTGGCTTCCGCAATCTTTCTCGCACGCACGACGCATGATAAGAAGCGCATACGCGGACACATCGCGTCCTACTATTATCCCATGGAGTTCCGGCTGGATCGGATCCGCGCCTCCTACCGCTTTGACGCCACCTGTCCCGGCAGTGTCCCGCAGGCGATCGTCTGTTTTCTTGAGTCTACGGGGTATGAGGATGCCGTGCGCAATGCCGTTTCGCTGGGCGGCGACGCCGACACGCAGGCGTGCATCGCCGGGGCTATTGCCGAGGCGTACTACGGCATTCCTGCAGACATCCAGAGGCAGGGATTGTCCTATCTGGATAGTCGCCTGAGTCGCCTGTTCCTGGCGTATGCCACGCGGCTGTATCCGCAAAAAAGCGGCTGACTGCACGGGGAAGCTGCCGTGCGGGCGGTAATGTTAATATACTGTAAATTATCCTGCCGGGGGGATGCAAAACACCGGCGAATGATGTATAATACGTTCTTGAAGTGCCGGTGCTCCGCGGTGGGGGCGCCGGCATACCGGCGGCGCAGGTATGCCGATCCGGATGAGGCATCTCTGCCGTCCCCTATCCGGGGATGGGGAGGATTTCCATATACATTCCATACTTGAGGAGGATATACGCAATGACACTGGTGGTTCTTGCTGCGGGCATGGGTTCCCGCTACGGTGGACTGAAGCAGATGGATCCGATGAATGCGGACGGCGATTTCATTATCGACTATTCGGTGTACGATGCCGTGCAGGCGGGCTTTGATGAGGTCGTGTTCATCATCAAGCGGGCGATGGAGCAGGACTTCATGGCAACGATCGGCGCGCGCGTTTCAAAAAAGATCAAGGTCACGTTGGTGTATCAGGACATGGACGACCTGCCGGAGGGGTATACGCTGCCGGAGGGACGCGTCAAGCCGTGGGGCACCACGCACGCTCTGCGCGCGGCACGGGACGTCATCAAGGGTCCCTATGGCGTTATCAACGCGGACGATTTCTATGGCAGGGATACGTTTATGAAGCTGGCGGCGCACCTGCGCAAAATGGAGAGCGGCGAGCTGGGCAACGATAAGGACCACTGCTGTGCGATTGGCTTCAAGGTGAAGAATACGCTGACCGACAAGGGAACCTCCTCCCGCGGTGTCTGCTGTGTGGACGGGAACGGGATGTTGACTTCTATCGTCGAGCGGCTGAAGATCCGCAAGGACGGCGACAACGCCGAATACGAGGACGAAAACGGAAACTGGGTATTCCTGCCCGGTGAGACGGTCGTGTCCATGAACTGCTGGGGGCTGTCCCGCGACACCGTGGATTTCTTCAAGAAGGAGTTCGTGGAGTTCATGCAGGATCTGCCGAACACGCCCAACCCGCTCAAGGCGGAGTGCCTGCTGCCCACTTCTGTGGACAAGATGATGAAGGCGGGCATGATTGATGTCCGCGTGTACCCCACCAACTCGTCGTGGTTCGGCGTGACCTACACCGAGGATAAGCCGTGGGTGCAGGAATCGCTCCGGGCGCTGACCGAGGCTGGCGTGTACCCCGCGCATCTGTGGGCTGACTGAAAGGCGAACCGCTCATGACTGATCTGCCCATTACGGATGCCGTCCTGCGGGAGGCTTGCGCCGCGTTTGCCTTCCGGGGCACGGTGTGCGACGTAAAACCCTGCGGCAACGGACACATCAACCATACATTCATCATTACAACGGATGAAAACGGAATGCGTCGCCGCTACATACTGCAGGTGCTCAATACGGATATTTTCCGGGATCCGGACGGGGTCATGGAAAATATTGTCCGCGTTACGGAGCATATCCGCGCCGGACTGCTTGCCGCAGGCGGCGATGCGGAGCGCGGTTGCCTGCACGTTGTCCGCTCGTCGGACAGCACCGCGACAGGAACTGCGGCGTACCGTTATGTAGACAGGGATGGGCGCTTTTGGCGCGCCTACGATTTCGTGGAGCATACCGTCTGCCGGCTGACCATGGACAGCCCGGACACCTTCCGCATGGTAGGTTGGGCTTTCGGAAATTTCCAGCACCAGCTGTCGGATTTTGACGCATCCTGCCTGCACGAATCGATCCCGGATTTTCACAATACCAAAAAGCGCTACGCGGCGTTCCTGGATGCGCTTTCGCGTGATCCGGTCGGACGCGCGGCGAGCGCGGCGGAGGAAATTGCTTTCCTGACTGCGCGGCAGGAGCGCGGTTCCCTCATCGTGGACGACCTTGCCGCCGGACGGCTCCCGCTTCGCGTCACGCACAACGACACCAAACTGTCGAATATCCTGCTGGATGAGACGACCGGGGCGTTCGTCTGCGTGATAGATCTGGATACCGTCATGCCCGGCTCCTCGCTGTACGATTTCGGTGATTCCATCCGCACGGGCGCCTGCACGGCGGCGGAGGACGAGCCGGATGCGGAACGCGTGGATTTCCGCGCAGATATGTTCCGCGCCTACGCGGAGGGCTTTGTAGAGGGGACCGCCGGGGCGCTGACCGATCGGGAGATCGCAATGCTCCCGGACGGGGCGTACATCATTACGCTGGAGCAGGCGATCCGCTTCCTGACGGATTACCTGGAGGGCGATGTTTACTACCACACCGCGTATGCCGACCATAATCTGGTTCGCACCCGTACCCAGATCCGGATGCTGATGGGGATGGAGCGGGATGAGGCGATCCTGCGTCAGGCGGTTGCGGAACTGAGGCAACACCGCGCAATGCACGGTTGAAGCTCCGGCGCGCATATGCAGAGAGAGTTTTTCTGAAGAAATGCTGATTGAATAGGAGAGGCTGGTATGTCCATTTTGATCACAGGGGGAACCGGGTTCATCGGATCCCATACAGCGGTAGAGTTTTTGGAACGGGGAGAGGACCTGGTTATCGCGGATAACTTTGTCAACAGCAAGCCGGTCGTACTGGATCGCATCAGGCAGATTACCGGGAAGACCCCTGCTTTTGTGGAGGTGGAGCTGACCGACGCCGACGCGACCGAGCGGCTGTTTGCCGAGCACCCCGATATCGAAAGCTGCATTCATTTTGCCGGGCTCAAGGCGGTGGGCGAGTCTGTGAGTCAGCCGCTCCGCTACTACCGGAACAACCTGCTTTCCACACTTAACCTGTGCGATTCCATGAGCCGTCACGGTGTGCGGAAGCTGGTATTCAGCTCGTCCGCAACGGTGTACGGCGCGCCGGAGCGCGTCCCGATCCGGGAAACTGACCGGTTGGGAGAAACAACCAACCCATACGGCGAGACCAAAAAGATGATTGAGCGCATTCTGCGCGATCTGTACCGGGCGGATTCCACGTGGAGTATTTCGCTCCTGCGGTACTTCAACCCGGTCGGCGCGCATCCGTCGGGGCTCATCGGCGAGGATCCGAAGGGGATTCCCAACAACCTGTTCCCCTACGTCACGCAGGTGGCGGAGGGCAAGCGCCCGTATTTGCACGTCTACGGGGATGACTACAAGACGCATGACGGCACCGGTGTCCGCGACTATATCCACGTGGTAGATTTGGCGCGGGCGCATCTCATGGCGCTGGACCGTGCCCGTACCGTTACCGGGGTGGAGACGTACAACATCGGCACCGGTGTGGGTTACTCCGTTCTGGACGTTGTCAAGGCGTTTGAAGCCGCTACCGGACGGCACGTGCCGTACAGGATTGAGGCGCGCCGTCCCGGCGATGTCGATGCCTGCTATGCCGATCCGACGCTGGCGGGTGAAGTGCTGGGCTGGCACGCACAGTACGGTCTGGATGAGATGTGCCGGGATGCCAATCGCTGGCAGACCATGAATCCGGACGGATACGGGGAAGAGTAAGGCGGTATCGCCAGGGTGAAACGGGAGGGGAAAACCTGATGAAACAGGTTTTCCCCTCGAGTTTTTTATTTTTTATGCGCGTAACCGAGTATTTCGCCCATGCGGACGGGCGTTTCCTCGCCACGCGCGGTTTTCTCAAACAGCGCATCGGGCAGATCCGCGGCGCCCTCACGCAACAGCAGAACAATGGTCGAGCCCCCGTAGAGAAACATTCCCTTCTCGGCACCGCGATGAACCCGCGCTTCTGCATCGTGGTTCAGAATTTTGCCGACCAGCAGGGCACCGACCTCAATCTGTGTCACGGGACCGAACGCCGCCGTGTCCATGACGGTATACTCGCGGCAGTTCCGGATAAAGACCGGGATGCGGGAGAGCGCGATGGGGCGGACGGTGTGCAGCTGACCGGGCAGGAAGACGTTACGTCCCTTGGTGCCGTTGTCGATATAGCAATAGCGGTGGTAATTGTCCACACACAGGCGGAACACAAGGCATACGCCGTTCCGGTACGCTTCTGCGATGGGATCGCCGCCCAGCAGGTCGGATACCGAGTACCAGCTCTGCTTGATGGGCATGACCAGTCCGTCACTGATACGGTAGGCAGACAGGCGTCCGTCACAGGGGGCGATCAGGGCACGGGGATTGTGCGGAATGGGGCGCATCTCCGCACGGATGCGTCGGGTGAAGCAATCATTGAAGCTGCGGTAGCGTGTTGCCGTATATTCGTTGAGGTCAATGTGATTTTTCCGGACAAAGCGACGGATGAGCGGGCGGGAGAGGGAGGAATCCATGAAGCGTCCGCACAGGGCGGAGAAACGTCGCCCACTCAGCATCTTGAGCAGAACACGCCCCGGTACCGTATGGTACATACAGCGGAGCATCAGTTCCCGCTCCTGCCGGGGCTTGTCCGCCTTCCTGCGGGCGCGATGCCGCCGTCCGCCGGCGGTGCCGCCGTTGGCAGTCACGTTGGGGGAATCCGCATATGGCGGGGACGACTGTCCCACCTTGGCGTTTTTCTTATCCTGTTCCATGCTCTGTCCCCCTCTGCGGCGTGTACTGCCGGCGGCACGCACATCCCCGCGCCGCCTCTGTGTCCCTATTATACTACAGAGCGCGCAATTTGTCAAGAACGGTGAGAAAATGACTCGGCGGCGGAGTTTTGCTTGACAACGGGCGGGAAAGATGGTATACTTTGTATCAAGGCAATACGGTGCAATTCCTGACAGAACAGATGTGTCGCCAAGGGCTCAGCCGCACTCGCACGGTTTGATCCGTAATGCAAGCCAACCGTTGCCCTTGACAACTGCCGTAAAAAGCAGTACAATACGATGCAGGAAAATGAGAAAACAGGCAAAGCGTTACACGATGAGGTGAAGCAACCGTGGCTCAGCCCCAACCGGGAAGCTAAGGGAAGCAGGGCGCGCTTGCCATCGGTACAAGGAGGGCAGAGGATGGAACAATCTGTGCGCATCAGACGCGTAATGGTCGGAGATGAGAAACGCCTTGCGTATATTCAGACCGAAAGCTGGAAGGAAGCCTTCCGGGAGATCGTACCTGCCGATATTCTTGCGAAATGCACGGATATAGGGCGTGCCACGGAAATGTATAAACAACTGCTGGAGGAAAACAAAGGAAACGGATACATTTTAGAATTGGAAGAAAAACCTCATTGTATGGCGTGGTGGGACGCTGCCAGAGACCGGGACATGGATGGGTTTGCCGAGCTGATTTGTATCCACTCCCTGAAAGATAATTGGCGTAAGGGTTACGGCAAGATGATGATGAAGAAAGTGCTGGATGATGTAAAGCGTGCGGGATATTCGAAGATCATGCTTTGGGTGTTTGACAACAATATCCGCGCGATCCGATTCTACGAAGCATTCGGATTTGCCGCGAGCGGCAGAAAAAAGCCCTCCTTGGGCACTATGGAAGAAATGTATATCAAAACAGTATAAAGGGCTCCTCTAATGGTAACACCGCACAAAGCAAAGAAAGGGCGTTCAGATGGATAACGTGAAGCAAGTATACGACATTGCCATTGTCGGAGGCGGACCTGCCGGATTGACGGCGGGGCTGTATGCACGCCGTGCAAACCGCTCGGTGCTGATTCTTGAGAAAGCTACCTTCGGCGGGCAGATTACATTCTCCCCGAAGGTGGAAAATATCCCCGGATTTCCCGTTCTGTCCGGCAATGAATTCGCAGAACGGCTGGTCGATCAGGTGTTGGCGCTGGGTGTCGAGATGGAGTCGGCAGAGGTATTGGGCATGGAACCGGCAGAAGGCGGCTGGCTGATACATACAGACGGCGGTGATTTTGCCGGACGCACGGTCATTCTGGCGACCGGCGCACGGCACCGCAGACTGGGGCTGGATCGGGAAGAATCCTTTATCGGGAATGGCATTTCTTTCTGCGCTGTCTGTGATGGCGCCTTTTACTCCGGGCGCACGGTTGCCGTGATCGGAGGCGGTAACTCGGCACTGCAAGAGGCTTTGCTCCTGTCTGACCTTGCCAGTCATGTGTACGTGGTTCAGAATCTGGATTTCCTGACAGGGGAACCGGCATTGCAGGATCAGCTCCGCGCCCGGGAAAATGTCACGGTACTGACGGGGCGCGTGGTGTCGGAGCTGTTGGGCGGCGAGGAACTGACCGGCATCCGTATCCGAAAGGTGGATGACGGTCAGATTGAGGAACTGGCGCTGGACGGGCTGTTCATAGCAATCGGTCTTGTGCCGCAGAATCAGATCTTTGCGGAAACGGTGCCGCTGGATGCGGGCGGCTACGTCGATGCGGACGAGCACTGCACGGCAAATAAACGGGGCGTATTTGTCGCGGGAGACTGCCGCCGCAAGCAGATCAGGCAAGTCACCACAGCCGCCGCAGACGGCGCCGTTGCGGCACTGGCGGCGTGCGAGTACCTAAAAAAGGCATAAGGCAATATCGCAGCTACGGCTAAGACCCTGGCGGCACATCTGTGCCACCCACCAATCACGGCGCGGAAATTCTCAAAAATTTTTCAAAAACCTCTTGCAAAACGGCGCAGGATGTGATATAATATACCCCGTTGCGGCGGTGTCGCCGCGACGCTGGTGTGGCTCAGTTGGTAGAGCAGCTGATTCGTAATCAGCAGGTCGCCGGTTCAAGTCCGGCCACCAGCTCCATGCAGGGTGTTCACGATGGATTTCCGTTGTGAACACCCTTTTTTGCGTTGCTTAACCAGCGCTTCCCAGGCAGAGAAAAAGCCACCTGCCTGACGGTGGCTCCCCCCCCCAAAAAAAAGGAGCGGCTCCGGCACCTGCTCATCACAGATGCCGGAGCCGTATCCTTGCGGATTATTCAATGGCAATCTTGCTTTCGGAAGCAAGCTTTTTCTGATCCACCTTCGGCAGAACGACCGACAGGACGCCGGACTCATATTTTGCCTTGACCTCTTCGGGCTTCACGTTGCCGACATAGAAGCTACGCGAGCAAACGCCGGCGTAACGCTCCTGACGGAGAACGCGCCCCTTCTTGTCCTCTTCCTTCTTGTCAAGACCTTTTTCTGCGCTGACAGTCAGATAACCATCCTTGATGTCGAGGTTGATCTCGTCCTTCTTGAAGCCCGGCAGATCAACAGCCAACTCGTAGCTGTCATCCGTCTCACGAATATCAGTCTTCATGAGATACTTTGCGTTCTTTCCGTAAAGCGGATTGTGCGCCCCAAAGAAGCCGCCATCAAAGAAATCATCCAACATATTTTCACCAAAAATGCTCGGTACCATAATAAATTCCTCCCTGCTATATCAGAAATGTTTTCGTTCCGGACACCATGCCGCGTCAATCCGTGCAGGCATGCTGTTTCAAATCCCCTCATCGGGCTACGTGTTCAAAGCACCCATCGGAACCACTCCGTTTCCTTTTTTCTTTTTACGCCTAACATTATACTCTTTTCTCTTGAAAAAGCAATGATTCTGTGGTACAATAAACGCAAGACATCTTGTGCTTCCGGCACAATAGTTTGGGAAAGAAGGTGGAACCTTGTCTAAACCGCAATGGCAACCCGGCGACCTGTCCCCTTTGATTACGGAATTTTTTGAGCAGGACAACCTGGAACAGCTGGCAACGGATATCGGCGTTTATCTGGCGTGTCCCCTGCTTCTGCTCGATGATGCGTTCCGTGTCGTTGCGCATTTCTGCCCCATCGGGTTTACGGATCCGCTGTTCCGCGACGCCGTCTCGCAAGGCGCAATCACATATGAGGCAAGCGCCGTAATCAGCAACAGTTCCGCGCTTTCAGAGGGAAAGGCAGATTTTGTGAAGTTGGAGGGAAGCTCTTTCCGGCGCCGCTTCGCACCGCTGATCTGTACGGGCGTCCGGCTCGGACACCTTGTCTGCGTGGATACGGACAGCCACTTGGAGAATGTCCCGGCGGAAATCTGGCGGCAGATTGAGCTGATCCTGGCAAAGCAGCTTTTCATCGAAACCAGCCGCCAGGACAAGCCGTTTGAGACGGCAGAAGACATCCTGATGCACCTGCTCGACGGCGGATTTCCGTCCGCTTCCTATTTCAGGCTTCAGACCGTAGGTACATACCTTGCAGATTTTCATCCGTTCGCGTTCGCACTGATAGATCTGACAGCTTACCACAGTCAGTATCTCGGAACACGCCATCTGAAGCAGGAGATCGGAGACCGTTTCCCGGATTCACATTCCTTTCTGTATAAGGGGGATGTGTTCCTGTTCCTGCATAAAGAGCGGGATGCGGAGACATTCACCGACCTTGAGAAGGAATTCGGGCTGAAGGTCATTGTGTCGGATCCGATCCATGACCTGTTTGCTCTCCCGCTGCTTTACCGCGCGGCGCACGATGCACTGGACATGATCGTAAAAAGCAATTACCACGGGGGGAATGTCTGCTCGGTGTCGCAATTACGGACACCGCTCTTACTGAAAAGTATGGAATCCCGCGCCGAGCTGATTCCGCCGGCACTGCGGGCACTTGCCGAGCATGACGCGAAAAAGCAAACGCAGTACTGTGAAACGCTCTACTACTATCTTGTGTACAGTCGATCGCTCAAAAAGACCTGCGATGCACTGTTCACCCACCGGAACACAGTGCTGTACCGTATCGGGAGGATGCGGGATGATTTTCTGATTCCGCTTGACGATCCGGCGAGACATACCGAATTGTTGCTCGGAACCGCGCTTTTGCTGTTTCAGAAGGAAGGACCGGATTTTTTTATGCGGGCACTGCCGCAAGCGGACGATGACGAAACGCGCATTGAATAGGGGGGGACAATCATGAAAGAGAACAGAAAATTGTTGAAAGAGGTACTGGAGGACATCCGTCACGACATGACGGATGAGGAGGTCCTGAACCTTTTGGCGGACAGTAAGATATCGGTCAGCCCCGAAAAAGAAAAGGAAAAATACACGCTCGGACAGCGGGCTGCGGACACGATCGCAAAATTTGCGGGAAGCTGGGCGTTCATTTTCTCGTTTGCAGGCGTATTGCTTCTGTGGATGGTCGTGAATGTCGTGCTTGCCACCAAGGCATTTGATCCATACCCGTTTATTTTGCTGAATCTGGTGCTTTCCTGCGTAGCGGCAATTCAGGCGCCGCTGATCATGATGAGCCAGAACCGGCAGGAGGAGAAGGATCGCCGCAGGGCAGAGAACGACTATAAAGTCAATCTCAAAACCGAGATCATGATCGAGGACCTTTACGATAAGGTAAACGCGATTCTTGCCAAGCAGTCGCAACTGGAGAAGATGATGCAGGAAAACCGGCAAAAGGACGGGAATACCGGAAACAGCACGCAGGGCGGACACGGGGCTTGAGTGAGTCGAACTGACCGCCTGTCTTTGTCGTACTGTCATACCGAACGCGCAACGCCACCTGACCGTGTAGGTCAGGTGGCGTTGCGTATCGGTGGATATTTCGGGCTTGCCGCCCTCCGCGCAGATCACTTGCTCTGCTTCTTCTGCATGGCTGCCAGCTTGCGGGGCGGGATTGGCTTTTCCTTGATTTCGCCTGCTTTGTCCAGTGCAATCTTTGTCAGCAGAGGACCGATAAGTTCGTAAACCAGCACGGCGAACAGCGAGATGTTGCGAATGAGCAGACCGACTTCTGCAAATCCCAATTCACTCATGGTGGAAACCGCGACCTGCGACATTCCGAGGCAAACGCCTGCCTGCGGCAGAAGCGTGATGCCCAGATACTTCTGCACCGTCGGCTCGCATTTCATGAACCGGGACGAAACGCCGGCACCGGTGATTTTGCCCAGCGAGCGGACGAGGATGAACACAAGTCCGATCAGCACAATCTGCCATTTGGAGAACACTTCAAGCTGTAACTCGGCACCGCTGATTACAAAGAACAGCACCATCACAGGACCTGTCCAGCGATCCATGCGATCCATCAGTTCCTCCGAGAAGTCGCACAGGTTGCAGAATACGGTTCCCATCACCATGCAGACCAAAAGCGAGGAGAATCCGACCGTGACCGCACCGATTTTCCATTCCAGCATGGCAAGTCCCACGGCGAGGAACACGAAGCCGACCGAGATACTCATACGCTTGCTGCGGGAGTGGAAGAAACGCTCGATGAAGGTAAAGAGCAATCCAAGCACAGCGCCCAGCACCAGCGAGACAAAAACCTCCACCAACGGGTTGACCAGCACCGACACCATGTCGATGTGTCCGCTTTCCAGCGCTTTGGCAATGCCGAAGGAGACGGCGAACACGATAAGTCCTACCACGTCATCCAGTGCCACGACAGGGAGCAGGACGCTGGTGACGGGACCCTCCGCTTTGTACTGCTTGATAACCATCAGCGTGGCGGCGGGGGCGGTGGCTGTTGCGATCGCACCCAGCGTGATGGCGGCTGCCAGCGGCAGCTGCTCCGGAATGATAAAATGCAGTCCGATCAGCGCGATATCTACGAACAGAGTCGCCGTGACGGCTTGAAATACCGCGATGACGGTTGCCTGCTTGCCGGTCTTTTTCAGGCTGGACAGGCGGAATTCATTGCCCATGGTAAAGGCGATGAAGCCCAGCGCCACGTCCGAGATGATATCGTAATTTCCGACGTCCTCCGACGAGATAAAGCCCAGACCGGGAACGCCCAGCTGCCCGAGACAGTAGGGACCGATGAGGATACCGGCTACGAGGTAGGCGGTCACGGCTGGCAGATTCCAGATTTTCGTCAGTCTTGACATGAGCAGACCGGCGAACAGTGCGACGGACAGTGCCAGCAGAGTATGTAACACATCCATGAGAAAAAGCCTCCGGGTCGGGACACGACCGTAATAATGTTGAGGGCACCTTTGGCAGGGAAACGCCGGCAAGGCAGGATTCCCCTGATGCACAATATATTATTATAGCAAATGCCCTGCCGGAAGTCAATGGGCAAACAACCGAAAAGAAACGTGCGCAGGAGAAAAAAACAGGTAATTTTTCGTCTCACCATTGGGGGGTTGGTTTCCACCGGCGGCACGGTTTATCCAAATGCGATGAGGGTGTTCAACTGGGACGCTATATTTAATTTACAAACCGGACATAACAAAATGTTTTACATTTATTGCATTATATCTCCGTACATGATATAATGATTTTGTAAGAGAATAGCCGCAAGAAACGATCCCGATCACCATATGCCCATAGCTCAGCTTGCCGGCCATTCCGTGTCCGTGGAACTTGTCGGCAGTAAACTGTAATATAGCGCATAGGCACCGATCTTCGATCTTTGGCTTATGCGTTATTTTGTAAAAAACACATATGAGAATCGCTCACATTGTCTCTTTCGGATGAATCATATAATGATTTCATTGCCAAAGTTATTGTATCATTAAATCAGCGCTTCTTTGAAAATATACATTACAGCGAATAGAAAGGTCATAATGAGCTATGAAGAAATTCAAAAAAGTAATTCAGGGCATATGGTTCAGCTTGAAGCTGACCTTCGGTATGAAGGAAGGCGCACAGTATGTGGTCTATAAATTATTTCTTACCTTGCTTGATAATTTAGTTCCTTTGGCGCTGACCATCTTTCCCGGTCTGATCATCAACGAACTTTTGGCAGATAGACGGATTACTTACCTGATTGTTTATGTTCTGGTGTTGGCACTGGTTCCTCTGATCAAAGAAATCGTACAAACCTTTTCAAACAGACGGGTCATGTCTCTGGAGCAGAGTCTCAGCCGTCGCCTCATGTCAGAATTCTACTTATATATTTTGAGAATGGACTACGAAACGCTTGAGAATCCGGACCTACAGGAGGAACAGGAGCGGGCAAGAAGCACCTATACCTGCAGTACCGGCATTGTGGATCAGGTAATCGCACTTTTTGCGGCGATAATCAATATTTTCATTTATTCCTTTGTGATTGTCCGATATCAGTTCTCTATCATTTTCCTGGTGTTCGTCATAGTCTTTATCAACTACTTAGTAAAGCGGACTGTGCAGGAAAAGATGTTTGTGGAACGGAAGGAATTGGACAAATACGATCGCAAGATTTTTACCATCACCTATATGTTTGATCAACAAAGCTACGGAAAAGAATTCCGTGTATTTGATTTAAGCAAATATCTGGTTGACAAATTTGTAAACCTGAGAAAAGAGAGGGATGCAATCGAGATCAGTCAACATAAAAAGTACAGTAAGGTAAGCATTATTAATGCTATCCTTTCCTGTATCCAACTGCTTGGCTTATATTTTATCTTTCTGCTTAGTATTTTCAAAAAAAATTTTCTGGTCGGAGATCTGTCGATCGGGTTGGCAGCTTCCTTTCAGCTTTCCGGCAAGCTGCAAAACACAGTGAATGCTTACTTGAGCCTTTGTGAGCGGAGCATGTATATCGATGAAATGAATGCTTTTTTCAATCGATCAAATCGGATTTGCTCCGCCGGAGCATACACACCTCTATTTGATGACAATTCCGAGATTGAGTTTAAAGATGTTTCCTTCAAATATCCCGGAAGCAGTTCTTATGCGCTTCGGCATCTGAATCTGAAGATTAAGGCAAACGAAAAGCTGTGCATTGTCGGTCAGAACGGCGGCGGCAAATCCACTTTTATAAAATTACTCACAAGGCTATATGTACCCTGCGAGGGCGAGATCACGCTGAACGGGCGGAACATCAACGATTACGATTATGCACTCTACCAAAAGCTATTTGCACCGGTCTTTCAGGATTTTGTAGAATATGAATTTTCGGCAGAGGAAAACATCATATTAAACGCACCGGAGGATACGGACCGGTTACAGGGGGTCATCCGAAAAACCGGGCTAAACGGATTGTTTGAAAAGCTTCCCAAAGGAGTCCATACACAGGTAGGTAAATATATTGATCCCGAAGGCTTTGAACCGTCCGGCGGGGAGTCACAGCGGATGGCAATTGCCAGAGCCTTGTATCGCGGAGGCAAGATATTCCTGTTGGATGAGCCAACCGCCGCACTAGATCCATTGCAGGAATACGAGATCTACACGCAATTCAGCCAGATGATTGAGGGAAAGTGTGCAATCCTCATCACGCATCGCCTCTCCGCAGTTCAGCTCGCCGATAAGGTAGCCGTATTTGACAACGGTCATGTCGCAGAATACGGTACTCACGCTGAGCTTTACGCCAAAGGCGGTATTTACACCGAAATGTTTGACAAACAGGCACAGTTTTATCGAGATAAGCCATCAGAGCAAACCGTCTCTGATAATTCCATATGATCCTAGAAAAAGTAAAGCAGAAATTCTTGCCGATCTCGGAGGCGAGATTTTTCTCAAGTCTTTTTAAGCCGCCTATCCTGTGGCAAAACAGTACGTATTTTGATTGAGGAGGAAAAGCTATGAGCAAGGAACAATACATAGAATTGCCGGAGGAATACACACGTCGGGAGCTGAACGCCCGCTATCGGGAAATCCCGTTAAAAGACACGACTTCACGCCTTCTACGCAAATATTTCAATGCGATGGCAAACCTCTACGGCATCATCCCGCTGCACAAGGCGAAGGAGATCATTTTCTCCCTCAGCCCGAAGCTGGTAACGGAGGAGGAGTTTCTTTCCTTTGCGGAAATTGCCCGTCAGCGGAGTCGATTGACTGCGTTATAGAAATCAAGCGCAACCAGCAGGGAAAACCTTCGCCGGCGAGAATGGGAAATGATATCTGTACTGCCTTCGATTCTTACAGCTTTGTGACAAAATTCAGGCGTTTTTTCGGTGAATAGTATGCTCCTCTTTGCTATACTTATGCTGCGGAAAGGAAAACCGCAAATTAAAACAAAGGAGCATTTGTTATGAAAAACCGAAAAACAATTTTTACGATCATCTTCGCTCTTGTGCTTGCACTCAGCATAGTTACAGTATCTGCGGCGGCGATTTCAGCGAACGAGACGAAGCCGGACAAGCCGGCAACCAAGCCCGACGCCGTTGACGAAAAGCTCACGGCGGTTCTCGAAAGAAACGCGGCGCTTTGGGAACGCGTCAACGATGAGTATGACGGGAAAACCGCGGCAGACGAGCCGGACATGACGTTTGAACTGAACGAAGCGGATTTTGATGACGCCTGCCCGGCTGAGGAATCCTATGCGGAATCCATCAAGAGCATGCGCTCACTGACCGAAAAGGAAAAAGCGGCACTGCTTGCAGACCTTGCCGAGATGGAATCGCTGGAAGCGCAGATTGACGAGCTTTACTATCGCATGACGGATGAGAACGCAGATCGGCTTTATGGCGAGATTGACGTTCTCTACGAAAAACTCGACGCGGTTCTTGACCGTAATGCGGAGCTTTGGGATCGCGTCGACGCCGAGTATGACGAAAAAAACGCGGCTATCGAGCCGGATATGCCTTTTGAACTTGAAGAAGACGACCTTGCGGTCTGCGAAAAAGGCAGATAAAACAAACGCGCAGAGCCGTGTCCGGGCGGCACGGCTCTATATCTATTTGGGGAGGCGCTATGAAACAACGGATCTACATCGCAGAGGATGAAAAAAACATACGGGAAACGCTTCAGCGCTTTCTTGAAAATGACGGATATGAGGTGTGCGCGTTTGAAACAGGCGACGCACTTTTAGGTGTGTTTTATAAAAAACGCGCCGATCTTGTTATTTTGGATATTATGATGCCGGGCACCGACGGACTTACCTGCTGTCGCCGCATCCGGGAAAAGGATAATGTTCCGATCATTTTGCTGACGGCAAAGGATACCGAATACGACTATGTCAACGGGATCCTTCAGGGCGGAGACGATTATCTGACCAAGCCGTTTCGCCCGACGGTGCTTCTGATGCGTGTCAAAGCGCTTCTCCGGCGAGTGGATATGGAGCGCGGAGGCGACCCGATGGACAGGGACATTACCGTCGGAGATCTGCGTTTCTCCGGTGATGAGAAGCGGCTTTTCTGCAGAGAAAAACCTCTTGCGCTTTCCCCGAACGAGCTGAAGATGCTCATTTTTCTTATGCGGGGTGAGGGTAAAGCCTTTTCGCGCGACGAGCTGCTCACTCACATCTGGGGCTACAACGACGAGGTGGAAACCAGAGTGACCGATGAAACCCTGCGCCGCATACGCAGTAAGCTCTCCTCGGCAGACAGCAAGGTGCAGATTGAGACGGTCTGGGGCTACGGCTATCGCCTGCGGTCGGACGGGGGCTCGAAATGAAGCATATAAGAAGAAATATCACCCTTTCCGTGCTGGGCACGATGCTGTTTGTCTTTGCGGTACTGCTTGCCACCGTCAACATATTTATTCCGGAATATTTGACCACGGAGGCGCGGCGAGCGATACTTCTGGAGGATGAACGCAAGGAGATGATTCCGCTTTCCGACACATCGAACAGTGAGGGGGAGGAACATTTTCTTACGCCGAGCGTCCGATACCTTGAGGTGGACGGCGGGCTTGCCGAGCCGGAGCATCTTTCAAAAGCCGAATATCAGCTGAGGGAATACTGCAAAAAGGAAAACCCGGCTGCCGATGAATTTCATACCCTGAAAACCGGCGGAAGCCGCTTTGTTTTCCGCCTGACACGTGTCGAAGCCAATGAATATGAGGACGCATATTCGTACGTCCTTTACGTGGATATCGGAGCGGTTATGCAGTATTCGGCATATCTGAATGCCGTCTTTTTTGCGGTGCTGGCGATACTCAGTGTGCTGGTCTGCCTCTTCGGATGGAAGCTTGGCGGCTATGTGGAAAAGGCACACGAATCGCAAAAATGGTTTTTCCAGAATGTGTCACACGAGCTGAAAACGCCGATGATGGCTGTCCAGGGCTGTGCGGAGGGCATCCATACCGGGGTTCTGGAGCCTGTCGAAGCATCAGGAGTCATTCTGGAGGAGACAGAACAGATGTCGGAACTGGTAGAGGAATTGCTTGCACTCTCCCGACTGGAGTCGGGACAAGCCAATGCTGAGTTTCATCTGACGGATGTCCGTGAGCTTTTATATGACTGCCTGCGCAGCACCGAACAGTTGGCGGAGCAGAAAAACCTGCACATCTCACTCCGCTTTGACGAAACTCCCGTTACGGTGAACTGTGATGAGATACAGCTTCGCCGTGCGTTCACGAATATCATCACCAACGCACTGCGATATGCAAAGGAGGAAATACAAATCGAATGTAAGGCAGACAGGGGAAAAGCCGTTGTCCGTGTCCGCGATGACGGAGAAGGCATCGCGCCCGAGCTTCTGCCGCACATTTTCGACCGCTTTTTCAGCACCCGTAAGGGCGGAGCCGGAATCGGACTTTCGCTTGCAAAGGAAATAGTTTCGCTTCACAAAGGAACGATACATGCTGCAAACGACGGCGGCGCGGTGTTTGAAATCAGCCTTCCCCTGAGATAAACCACGAAATTGTTAATGTTAATCGGGTTACCGATACTATTGCGAAAACAAAGCCTGAACTGAAAGGAAACTGTACTATGAAGAAGATTATTGCATTGGCACTTGCTGCCGTTATGGTTCTCGCATTTGCCGCTTGCGCAAAACAGAACAGTGAAAACGGGACAACCACGCCCTCCGATACCGCCAGCGCAAAACAGAACGGCGAAAACAGCACAACCGCGCCTTCCGATGATCAGAAAGGACAACCCCAAAGTGCTTTGGAAATTCTTGAAAAGGTCTGGAGCAAGTATTCGACCGATGAAAAATTTCCCGCAACTGGCGGATCCGAAAAGAATATGAAGGACGGCATGCCCGGCAAATTTGATGTGGCTGACGGGGAAGCGCTTGATTTTGAGCTTGGCTTCCCGAAGGCGCAGGCAGCTGACATAAACGATGCCGCATCGCTTATGCATATGCTGAATCAGAATACCTTTTCCTGCGGCGTATTTCATGTGAAGAATTCCGGTGACACCGCGGCGCTTGCCGGGAAGATCCGGGACAATATTCTTAACCGTCAGTGGCTTTGCGGATTCCCCGAAAAGCTTGTGATTCTGACCGTCGGCGATTATATCGTTTCCGTTTTCGGTGCCGCCGAACTGACAGACACCTTTACCGCAAAACTTTCCGCCGAATACAGCTCGGCAAAACAGCTTTTCAACGTGCCTATCGCATAAGACAGAGTCATGTTGTTTTCAAGTATAACGTTTCTGTATTGCTTCCTGCCGTGCGTTCTGCTCTTGTATTTCATTGTTCCCGACCGTATGAAGAATACCGTTCTCCTTCTTGCGAGCCTGTTCTTCTATGGTTGGGGAGAGCCGAAATATCTCATTTTTATGCTTGCGTCGGTCACGCAGTCGTACATTGCCGCGCTCCTCGTTGAACGCTTTCGCGGGACAAAGATCGCAAAGGCGGCGCTTGCCGTTTCGGCAGTCGCAAGCCTCGGTCTGCTTGCTTACTGCAAATATGCGGACTTTTTTATCGGGAATTTCAATGCGGTGACCGGTCTTTCCGTCCCGCTTCTCAAGGTGGCTCTGCCGGTCGGCATCAGCTTTTATACATTTCAGATCCTGAGTTATGTTATAGATGTTTACCGCGGCGACGTGCCGGCACAGCGCAATTTCATTGATCTTGCGATGTATGTGGCAATGTTTCCGCAGCTGATAGCCGGTCCCATTGTCCGCTATTCCGACATTGCCGGAAGCCTGAAAAACCGAAAAACCACGCTTGCCGATGCATCGGAGGGAATCACGCGCTTTTCCGTCGGTCTTGCAAAAAAGATTCTCCTTGCCAATTCCGCGGCGCTTATCGTGTCGGAATTCAAGGCGTACGGCGAGAAAACCGTTCTGTTTTATTGGCTGTATGCCGCGGCATATATGCTGCACATCTATTTCGACTTTTCCGGATATTCAGACATGGCGATAGGGCTCGGGCGCATTTTCGGATTCCGCTTTTCCGAAAACTTCAAGTATCCGTATGTGTTTGCAAGCATTACGGAGTTCTGGCGCCGCTGGCACATTTCCCTCGGCGGCTGGTTCCGCGACTACCTTTATATCCCTCTCGGCGGAAACCGCGTAAAGCCGATGCGTCATGTTTTCAACATCCTTGTCGTATGGACAGCCACCGGCTTCTGGCACGGAGCATCGTGGAATTTCGTTCTCTGGGGACTTCTTTATGCGGTGCTTTTGCTGTTTGAAAAATATATTCTCCGTCCGCAGGCACGGTTTTCCGTTCCGATGCACATCTATACGCTGCTGTTTGTCATGCTCGGATTCGTATTGTTTGATGCGGCAAGTGTTGCCGACGCATTCATGAGTTTTAAGTCCATGTTCGGGTTTGCCGGAATTCCCGCCATGAATGCGGCTTCGCTGTATTATCTGAAAAGCAACCTTGTACTGCTTACTGTCGCAGTTGTCGGAGCGACTCCCCTGCCCAAACGGATTTATGAGAAAATCGGAGGGACGGCGGGCGGAAGCAGGGTTCTTGCCGTTCTGACGCCGACGGCAACCGTTGCGGCGATCGCCGTGTGTACGGCGTATCTGATCGACGGGTCGTTCAACCCGTTTGTCTATTTCCGGTTCTGACCTTGCAGCCTCAGACCGGTTTAACGGAGGAGTATGATGAAGAAATTTCAACAGATATTGACTCTGGCGCTGTCTCTCGGTTTCCTTGCGGTCTTTTCCGCCTGGTTCCTGATTGCGCCCGATGCAGAAGAATCGACGGTTGAAAGACGGCGTCTTGCGAAACGCCCCGCGCTGTCTTTTTCGTCGGTTACGAACGGCAGTTTTATGAACGACTTTGAAAAATATATGCTCGACCAGTTCCCTCTGCGCAACGGTTTCCGGGGGCTGAAGGCAACCGTAAGTGCGAAGGTATTCATGAAAAAGGACAACAACGGGCTTTATTCCGTCGGAGAGCATCTATCAAAGCTGGACTTCCCGACCGACAGCGAATCGGTTGATCATGCCGCACGGCGTTTCCGGTATGTGTATGACACGTATCTCCGGAATGCCGGAACAAAGACATACCTGTCGGTGATACCCGATAAAAATACCTTTATCGCATCGCAGAACGGCTATCCGGACAAGGATTACAAGGCGCTTACAGAACGCCTCAGAAGCGGATTCCCGGAGGCAAAGTATATTGATATTTCCGGGCTCCTGTCGGCGGATGATTTCTATTATACCGATTCGCACTGGCGGCAGGAAAGAATCACGAAGGTTTCCGATGAAATTGCGGCGCAGATGGGAGCGGAGCGGATCGGAACGTGTGAAATGCAGGATGCCGGCAGACCGTTTTACGGCGTTTATTACGGTCAGGCAGCCCTGCCGCACGCGCCGGAGAGGCTTTTCTATCTTGATAACGCCGTGATACGGGGGCTTAAGGTGTATAATGTCGAAACACAGTCCGACATCCCGGTTTACGACCTCGGTGCCGCCGCCGGACGCGATCCTTACGAAATGTTCCTCGGCGGCGCGCGCTCGATCATCAAGATCACAAATCCGAATGCCGCGCAAGAACGCCGGCTCATCGTTTTCCGGGATTCGTTCGGCAGCAGTATAGCACCGCTTCTTGCGGCAGGCTATTCCGAAATAACGCTTGTCGATATCCGCTATATTTCGCCCCTCTCTCTCGGAAAGCTGATTGACTTCACGAAAGCGGACGATGTGCTGTTCCTTTACTCCGCATCGGTCATCAACAACAGCGAGACGATAAAATAAAGCACCGGGTTCTCCGCCTTGGGGTGCGGTTGTCAAGGGTGACATTATTTTTTGGGGTTGCTATAAACGCAACACGGGGCTACTGTTGCATTTACCTTGATAATTTACGGCAATTTTCGCCCCCGTGCGATTACGCGGTGCACAGTCCGATGATCCAGAATATCACGCCGCAGAACGCGCCCGCCAGTGTTCCGTACAGAAGAACCGGACCTGCGACCGTGAATATCTTGGCGCCGACGCCAAGGATCAGACCCTCGGAGCGTGCGTCGATGGCGGGGGAGGCGACAGCGTTGGCAAATCCCGTGATGGGAACCAGTGTGCCTGCCCCGGCATATTTGGCAATGCGGTCAAAGACGCCCAACCCGGTCAGCACGGCGGAGATCAGCACCAGCGTTATGGACGCCAGTGTGCCGCCGTCCTCGCGGCTCATGCCGCAGATCCCGGTGTAGAGGTCGCAGAGTGACTGCCCGACAAGGCAGACCGTGCCTCCCACCCAAAAGGCGCGCAGGCAGTTCCGCGGCGACGATGACCGGGGTGCGCGTGCATCGGCGTAGCGCCGGTAAGTCTGCTTATCCATATCCATACAAAAAACCTCCGCCGGAAGAGTACCGTATCGGTATCTTTCCCGGCGGAGGCGCGGTTTATGCGTGTATTACAGCGGTTTGACAGCAAACAGTTCGCCGTCGCCGGGCGCAAAGGTGACGGTCCCGGCGCAATCCTCCCAGACTTCGGTCGCCTTATTCAGACGGACAAGCGGGGTATCGGACGTGATGCACAGTGTCTGCGGTGCATCGTGATCCTTGCTCGTGACCATCATGCGTCCGCCGGCGAAGAAGCCGACCGTAAAGCGCCCGCCATCCAGCGCGCGGATGTGTTTATAGCCGGCAAACGGCTTGACCGTTTCGTCCGTTTCCGCACCGACATGGAAGACCGCTTCGGAGCGGATATCTCCGGGTGCCATGCTCTCGCCGGGCAGGGGATCGACCAGCCCGCGGTACAGCACCTGCAGCTCGCGGTTGATGCGCTTCACAATCTCATACTTTTCTCCGCGCGTTCCGTCCGACAGTATGATGCCGTTGTGGTAGGACCACGGCTCACTGTGATTCGCGCCCGGCGTCCAATAGGTGAAGTAGGAAAGCCCGGTAGAGCCGTACGTCAGCGCGTTGAACGCCTCCCAGCGCACTTCACCCTCCGTCGGCCAACGATACCCCCAGTGCTCCACAAGCAGGATAATGGTCATCCACGGGATGCCAGCCCGTGCGGCGCTCGACCGGATCATCTCCATGTTGTCGTAGTAACCTGCACGGTCATACGCCTCAAACAGCTTGCCCTCCCAGCCGTTGCGTTTACGGTTCTCGTCCGAAACGCGTGCGGCGGGTAATTTGTCCAGTGCCGGAACTTCCCGCCACATCAGATTGTAGTGGTCGTAGGAAAGCAGTTGCGGGTGGACGGTACGCAGGAACCCGTCGATGTGCGCCTGATAGCGCTCAAGGGGCATGACGGCGACCGACGGGAGCAGGTTGATGTACTCGCCGTGCACCGGATCGTGCGCGTGCAGGTAATCCACCACGCGCCCCAGCGTCGGGAAGTAATCATCGGTCGGCTCATCGCGTACAAAGAAACGATTGAGGGCAGGGCAGTCGCGGTAGTCGGCAATCATGGCATCCAGTTCCGCCTCCCAGCCCGGCTCCCCCAGCAGTGCGATGCTCATGCGGGGATCCTGGACATTGGCACGCAGTCCCAACTCCGCGCACAGAGCCAGAACGCGCAGGTTGGTTTCGGTGTCGTAGGCACATTCAATCAGATTGAAGCCGGCTTCACGCGCCTCCTCGAGACGCTCACGTGACAGGAATTCCTTCCGGATGCCGTACCAATAGGTTATCGGGTACAGGTTGTTGCTCATTTTACATACTCCTTTCGCACAGATCGGCGTCAAAGAATTTTGTTGTACCGCCTGAAGGATTTGATCATTCGATTCATGTTGGTCTGCATATTCCGGCTGCTGCGGGCGTTGTACATGGCGGAGAAGGAGCGCTTGCCGGAAACGGCGTTGCTGAAAACGTTGAGCATTATGCTGCCTGTCCAGTTGTTGTATGCAAGGATGAAGGACTCCCGGATGTTGTCGTGGATGATCTGCACCATCTTGGAAGCATATGGATCGGTAACGTACTGCACCTGAAGCGCCTCGCCGTAATACTTGGGAATGAGCAGCGACGCGGTCTCGCGGCTCAGAACCTGGATGACAGTGCTGATGAACTCCGCATCCTTGGCGGTGGTCATGATGGCGCCGACTTCCGTGGTGTCGTGCGTGGCGGTGTTGTACTGCTTATCCGAGGCATACAGCATGGGGCAGGGAAGAACGCCCGCCTCGCCCTGCATACTCAGCAGGATGGTGTTCTCCAGCGAGCCAAGCCGCTGGTAGTCGCAGATGAGCGACAGTCCCTCCGTGAAGTCCTGCAGGATCTTCGCATCGGAGGTGATGCCGAAGCAGGCGCTGTCGTTGTACACGATCTTGTACAGCCAGTCCGTCAGATCCTCCCCGCGGGAATTCTCGCCCAGTGCGGGGAACGGCGTACCGTCCTCGTCACGTGTGATGAATCCGGGATTCGCGCTGACCACGAAGCCGATGGAGGAGCCCCACAGCTCAAGCACCGAGATGCCCCACTGGTCTCCGTAATCCTTCGACCCGTTCCGGTTCTTGTCGTCATACATATCCGTGATCATCTGGTTCATTTTCTCGTAGGTCCACTCGTAGTTCAGTACCCAATCGTAGACCTCGTTGGGGTCGCGCTGATAGTGATCCTGATACATCCCCTTGTTGAACAGGAGCAGGTGCGAGGAGCGGAGCACGTCGATGAAGTAGTCACCCGCCAGAATGTACTCATACCCGTTCTGCAGGCGCAGGTCATCCATGTACTCCTTGTACCAGTAGGTTTTGTCCTCAAAGTCAAAGCCTGTGAATTCCGGCGCCAGGATGTTGCGGAAGTTGCCCTCGATGGAGAGGTTGGCAAAGGGGAACAGATCATTGATGACAAGGTCGTGCTCGTCGAGGTTGGAGCTGACATATGTCCGGATCTTGCTGAACACGCCGTTGTAATCCACGTCCAGCTGCGTGAATTTCAACTGGACACCGATCTTCTTCTCCACAACGGCGTTGCGCTCAAACACTGCATCGTTGACCATGCTGGATGCCGCGTCCTTCTCCCCCTCAATGAGGTAGTTGGAGTTTCCCATACCTGCCGACGCGATGTTGGTACTGGTCAGGATGCGGAATTCGCGCCCCTTGTAGTCCACATTCTTGAAGGGATCCTCTTCGGCAGTGACTTCCGGCTCGCTGTTGGTTTCCCCGCCGGCAGAGGTCGTCTCAGCCGTGTCGCCTGTTCCGCAGGCGACCAGCTCCGCGACGCTGCCAACCAGCATCAGGAGGCAGAGGAGGAGCGAGAGAAAGCGCACTGTTTTCTGCCGGTTCACGGGGGTATGTGTTGCCTGAGATGAATTCATGGTTTCTTCCCATTCCTTTCAGATTAGGTTTCAATTCGTGTTGTAGCGTTTGATTCTGCTCGTAACGGACTCGCTGACGGTGCCGACCGGATTGCCGGATCCGTCGATTGCCTGGTTCCCGTAAGCCAGCATGAAGGATCCGCCAATGTTGTCATGGAGAATCCGGATCATTCCGGCGGTGTACGGATCGGCATCATACCGGAGCTTCAGCGCATCCCGGTAGTATTTGGGAATGAGCCGGGATGCAGTCTCGCGGTTCAATGCCTGAATCACGGTGCTGATGAAAGCCTCATCCTTGGCTGTCAGCAGAACGGCGCCGACATTCGCAGTGTTGCTGGTTGCGGTGATGTACCGCTTGTCGGAGGCATACAGCTGGGGGTAGGGGAGGACACCGGCACCTTCCTTCATATCCAGCAGGGCGGTGTTTTCCAGCGAGCCGAGCCAATACCCCTCACACAGGAGCGCCGAGCCTTCCGTGAAGTCCCGCAGGCTGTTGCCACCGGCGGCATCGGAAATGTAGCAGCTGCTGTTGACTAGCAAAAGGGACAGCCGCTGGGTCAGATCCGCCATGCGGGAGGTGTCGCCGAGCACGATGCGCGGCGTTCCGTCCTCGCCCCGCGAGACAAGACCGGGATCGGCACTGACGATGAACCCGATTTTGGCGCTGCGCAGATCCGATATGGAAAGTCCCCATCGGTCGCCGTAGTCCCGGCGGCTGTTCCCGTTTTTGTCGAGGTACATATCCGTTATGATCCCGTTCAGCTTTTCATAGGTCCACTCGTAGTTCAGAACCCACTCAAAGACCTCGCCGGGGTCGCGCCGGTAGTGATCCCGATACATTTCCTTGTTGAACAGGAGCAGGTGCGAGGAGCGGAGCACGTCGATGAAAAAATCACCCGCCAGCAGATATTCGTATCCGTTCACGAGACGCAGATCATCCATGTACTCCTTGTACCAGTACGGCTTGTTCTCAAAGTCGAAGCCGGTGAATTCCGACGACAGGATGTTGCGGAAGGTTCCGCCGTTCGCAAGGCTGGCAAAGGGGAGCAGTTCGCTGATGACAAGGTCATATGCATCCGTCCCGCTCATGACCAGCCTTTTGATCTCGGACTGGATATCGGACTTGTCCGCGTCAGCATGGCTGAAGGTCAGCGCGACGTCCAGCTCCAGCTCGACCGCGGTGTTGCGTTCGTGTACGGCTTCGTTGATCGTGCCGGCTGTGTTTTGCTCCCCTTCAAGGAAGCAGTTTGAGCTTGCCATGCCGGCGGGGGCGCGGGTGGCGGACAGGATGCGGAATTCCTTTCCCTTGCGGTCTGCTTCGCCGCTCGTCTCAATTTCGGCGGTATCCGACTCGGTCGCGTCCTTGGTTTCGGCGGACGTGTCCTCGGACGTGTCCGCGGACGTGTCCTCGGCGGAGGAGGATTCGGTTTCCGGCTCGGTCGTTCCCTCCGGTTCGCCTTGCGTGGCGGTAGCCGAGGAGGGTACGTCGGTCGTTTGATCCGTTCCGGAGGGGGCGGCGGAAACTGTTTCCGTGGTGTCGCCTGACGTGCAGGCTGCCAGTTCCGCCACGCTGCCGAGCAGCATCAGAAGGCAGAGCAGGAGGGAGAGAAAGCGTGCTTTTTTCTGTTGGGTACGGATTGCGTGTGTTGTGCCCATGGGCAGGTTCCTTTCGATATTGCCGCGTTGCGGTTACGGCAGTCTAGCGATTTTTTCGTTGGCGTTCGCCAGAATCTTTTTCATTTTTTCGTCCCATCTGCGGGAAGCGGAGGCTACCTTGGCAGTGGTAGAGCAGAGCAGGGGACGAAGCTCGTCACGCAGGACAAGACCGGAGAACATATTGCTGCAGGTGCTGGAGAAATCGAACTGAACGGTTTCAAAAATCAGATCGAGCATCTCAACGGATTGCGGATCCTGCATGAACTTGAGCGAGAGGTTGGTGTTGTAGTAGGCATTCGGGATAATCTTGCCGCTGTTCCATGCCATTGACTCCAGCACGGCACCCAGCATGGAGACGCGCTCCGCCGACTTGACACCGGCGGAAATGCCGAAGCAGGACACCTGATCCTGCACGTAGGAGTAGTAGCGGGTTTGCGCCTTGTCAAACTTAGGGATGGGCGCGATGCCGTAGGACATGGGGGTAAGTGACTCGATTTCGGTCTCCATATCAAGGAACAAGCAGGTAACCATCATGGCATTCTTGGCGGTAAAGGCGTTGATGATGTTCTTGGTTCTGCCTGCCCAGTCCTCGATGCTGGTGGAGTTCCGGTAGAAGTGGGTGGAGGCATCGTTGTACAGCAGGGAGACTTTGGCTTGCAGGTCGGAGACGCGCTTCAGCGAGTCGGTGTCGAACTTCAGCGCCTGCGTGTCCGCATCCTTGACAACGAGATGGATATTCGCCGCCACCATATAGGGGTCGATGCTACTGCCGCTTCCGGTCACAAAGCCGAAGAAATCGCCGGTGTTTGCCTTGCTGTCGCTGTTCTTGTCCTGGTACAGATCCTTGATCATGCTGAGCTGGGTGTCCAGCGTCCAGTCGCCGTTCTTGACCGTTTCGTACATATCCGGCAGTTTGCGCGACTCCATCTCGGTGCGGTTGTACAGAGTCAGAAAAACGTACCGGAACATGGAGATAGCGGCGGCGCCGCTTGCCAGATACTGCTTCCGCTGGGGGGTGAAGGTGACAAGGTCGTTGAAGCCCTGCGTCCAGTAGCTTTTGGAGGTGTCGATGTAGTCCACAGCGGACAGGTTCTGATAGTGACCGCTCAGGGCGGGGCTCACGGCACGGTAGGTTCCGTTGACCACAATATCGTAGCTTCCGAGACCGGAGGCAACATCGTTCTCCAGCTTGGTGGCAACCGAGTCCTCCTCGCTCGGCAGGAAGGAGAGCTTGACGCGGAGCTGATTCCGAACCAGCTCGTTGCGCTCGAACACCGCCTCGGAGATAAGACCGGAATTTCCATCGCTGACAAGTTCATCGTTTTTGCCCTGCGTATCGGCATACAGGAAGCTGATCTCGGCGTTATCGAAGGACAGATCCTCCGGCAGGTCGCAGCGATCGGCAGCAGCGACGCTTTCCTGTGCGTCGGTTGCGGAATCCGCGGTGGATGCGGACTGCGTCTCCTGCGATGTATCCGTGCCGCAGGAGGACAGCCCCGCCGATGCCGGCAGGATCAGCAGGCAGGCGAGCAGGGCGGCTGTCATTCTTTTTGTGTTGGTGAAACTCATAGGGGCGCTCCTTTCACGGTGCGCGCGTGTTCGCGTAACGCACCGACAGCATTACGAAGCCATTATAGTATATTCTGCTTTTTTTGTCAAGGGGAACGCGAAAATTATTTGTATATTTTGAGGGGTTCTTTTGCGGATGCCGCCTTGATTTTTCTTTGGAAATGTGCTATAATGACCTGTATGTGTCGGGATGTGGCGGCAATCACCGCCGCATTCCCGCAGAACCGGGACAAGGAAAGGAGCGTGCACTATGGAAGCAAAGCGGCAGGGCGCCGGCGACGTTGTCATTGGCATTGACGTTGGCGGCAGCACCACCAAGATTGTCGGCTTTCGCCGCACGGCGGCGGGTGCGCCGGCTCTTATCGAGCCGCTGTTCGTCCGGGCAACCGACCCCATTACCTCCATCTACGGCGCGTTCGGGCGGTTCACGGTGGAGAACGGGCTGACTCTGCCGGATATTGACCGCATCATGATGACAGGCGTTGGTTCCTCCTATATGTCCGCGCCCATCTATTCGCTGGACTGCCGGACGGTGCCGGAGTTTTCCGGCGTCGGGCTGGGCGGGCTGTACCTGTCCGGGTTGTCCGAGGCTATCATTGTCAGCATGGGAACCGGTACGGCGCTGGTACACGCTAAGCGGAGGCAGGACGGCGGGACGGACATTGACTATCTGGGCGGCACGGGGGTCGGAGGCGGCACCCTGCTGGGACTGACCAAAAAGATGCTGGGAGTGGACACGGTTGCCCACATCGAGCAGCTTTGCGAGGGCGGCGACCTGTCCAAGGTGGATCTGACCATCAAGGATATCTCCCGCAATGACCAGTTTCCCGGTGTCAACTATAACCTGACTGCCGCGAATTTCGGCAAGCTCTCCGACCTTGCAGACAGCAGTGACATTGCGCTGGGCATTGCCAACATGGTGGCGGAAACCATTGCCATGATGGCTATATTCGCCGCCCGCGGGCACGGCGTCCGGGACATCGTGCTGACGGGCAACCTGACAACCATCCGTCCGATCCGGCGGGTGTTTGAAGGCTTGCGGGACACCTTCAATGTCAATTTCCTGATCCCGCCCAATGCGCAGTTCGGCACCGTTATCGGCGCCGCCCTGTATGACTGGTGATCCGGCGGAAGCCGGGATCAAAACATAACCGTTTTTGATAAGAAGAAAGGCACACAGTATGGAATGGACAAGTCTGAACGACCTGCGTGAGAAGTATCTCTCCTTTTTTGAATCCAAGGGGCATCTGCGGCTTCCCTCTTTCCCGCTGATCCCTCACAATGACCCGTCGCTCCTGCTCATCAACTCCGGCATGGCGCCCATGAAGAAGTTCTTCACCGGTGAGGAGGTTCCGCCCCGCCGCCGCGTTACTACCTGCCAGAAATGCATCCGCACCCCCGATCTTGAGCGCGTCGGACACACTGCCCGCCACGGCACCTTCTTTGAGATGCTGGGCAACTTCTCCTTTGGCGACTATTTCAAGCAGGAGGCGATTCCGTGGGCGTGGGAATTCCTCACCGACACACTGAAGATTCCTGCCGAGCGGCTTTGGCCCTCCATCTATGAGAACGATGAGGAAGCGTTTGAACTGTGGAACAAGGTCGTCGGCGTTCCGGCGGAGCGCATCGTGCGGCTGGGCAAGGAGGACAACTTCTGGGAGCACGGCTCCGGTCCCTGCGGTCCCTGCTCCGAGATTTACTTTGACCGTGGCGAGAAGTACGGCTGCGGCTCGCCTGACTGCAAGCCCGGCTGTGACTGCGACCGCTACATGGAGATCTGGAACAACGTGTTCTCGCAGTTCAACAACGACGGACACGGCAATTATACCGAGCTGGCGCAGAAAAACATTGATACCGGCATGGGGCTGGAGCGCCTTGCCTGCGTGATGCAGGGCGTGGACAATATGTTCCTTGTGGACACCAACCGCGCCATTCTGGACAAGGTTTGCGCGATCGCCGACCACACCTACGGGGACAATGCGACTGCCGATATTTCGATCCGCGTCTGCACGGATCATATCAAATCCGCTATGTTCATGATCGCCGATGGGGTAATTCCCTCCAATGAGGGGCGCGGCTATGTCCTGCGCCGCATCATCCGCCGCGCTTGCCGCCACGGCAAGCTGCTGGGCATCAACCGCCCGTTCCTCGCCGAGCTTTGCGAGGTCGCCATGGGACAAAATCAGGGCGCGTATCCGGAACTGCGGGAGAAGCATGACTATATTCTGCAGATACTGTCCCTGGAGGAAAAGCGCTTTGACGCTACCATCGACGCCGGACTCTCTATCCTGTCCAACCTTGCGCGTGACGTGCTGGCGTCCGGCAAGACGGTCATTTCGGGGGACGATGCGTTCCGGTTGTACGATACGTTCGGCTTCCCGGTCGATCTGACGCGCGAGATCGTTGCCGAGCAGCAGCTGACCATTGATGAGGAGACCTTCCGGAAGCTCATGCAGGCGCAGAGGGAGCGCGCACGCAGTGCCCGCGCCAACATTTCCGGCTGGAGCAACGCTTCCAAGACACTGCTGGCGGGTATGCCCAAAACCGAGTTCGTCGGCTATACCGCAACTGAGTGCGATGCCAAGGTCGTGGCTCTGCTTGTGGACGATATGGCGGTAGAGGAAGTTACCGAGGGTGACTTCACGCTGGTTTTGGATCGCACGCCCTTCTACGGGGAGAGCGGCGGACAGGTCGGCGATACCGGTACCGTTACGGGACACGATTTTGCCGCATCCGTGACCGATACGCAGAAGTCTGACGGCGTGTATATCCATCTCTGCTCGCTGGCGCGCGGATCTGTCCGGGTGGGAGACAGCATTCATGCCGAGGTCAGCGATGTGCGGCGCACCGCCATCATGCGGAACCACTCGGCGTGCCACCTCCTGCAGGCGGCGCTCCGCACCGTGCTGGGCAAGCACGTCGAGCAGGCGGGCTCCTATGTGGACGGGGAGCGGGTGCGCTTCGACTTCACGCATTTCGCACCGCTGACAGCAGAACAGCTCAAGGCAGTTGAGGGATTGGTCAATGCCCGCATCCTGGTCGGTCTGCCGGTCGAGAAACTGGAGCTTCCGATAGAGGAAGCCAAAAAGCTGGGTGCCATGGCGCTGTTCGGCGAGAAGTACGGCAAGGTTGTCCGCGTCATCCGTATGGGCACCTTCTCCACGGAATTCTGCGGCGGTACGCACGTGGATAACACGGCACAGATCGGACTGTTCAAGATCACTTCCGAGACATCCGTTGCCGCCGGTGTCCGCCGTATCGAGGGCGTGACAGGACTTGGTGTACTGGCGCTGATTGCCGGGCAGGAGGAGGTTATCCGCAACACCGCCCATGAGCTGAAGGCACCCGCCCCGGCTGATATGCCCGCCAAGGCAGCCGCACTGCATGCGGATCTGAACGCTGCGCACAAGGAGATCGACCGCCTCAACAGTCGTCTTGCGGCATCGCAGGTGGACGGACTGCTGGCAGGCGGGATCCGGGTCGGAAAAAGCGGGAAGGTTCTGCTGGTCACGGCGGCGCTGGACGGTGTCCCCGTGGACGTTGCACGGAGCATGACCGACATGATAAAGGAAAAGAACCCTGCCGCTGTCGCGGTTCTTGCCGTCAGCGGGGACGGAAAGCTCAACTTCCTTGCCGCCGCGGGTAAGGAGGCTGTCGCGCTGGGTGCGCACGCCGGCAAGCTGGTTGGTGCGGTTGCCGCTGTAACGGGCGGTAAGGGCGGCGGACGTCCGGACAACGCGATGGCGGGCGGTCGGGATATCGACCAGATCCCGGAGGCGCTGTCTACGGCGGAGGTCGTTCTGGGCGGAATGCTGAAGGATTGACTTTTCAAACTCAAAAGGGGCGGCTCCGGTCGGAGCCGCCCCTTTTGAATTGGCGTTTTTTACTTGATCAGCTTGAAGCTTCCGATAAGAGGCAGCTCCTTCGCCTTTCCGTTTGCCGCGTTGACAATACCGATAATCATGAAGGCAAGGCATACAATGCCGATTGCGCTGCTGATGATCCAGCCGACAAAGGGAATCAGACCAAGGACGCCGCCCGCTGCGCCCAGCACAACCTCCGCAAGGAATAGAACCAGTCCTTGATTGGTGTGGAAACGCGCGAATCTGGAATTCGGCGCCGCCAGAAGCGGGATGAGAAACAGGATGCCGATGTACGCGAGGACAGCCATGACCTTGTTGTCCGTGATGTCCTTGCTGTCAAACTCTGCTGTGGTGTCGGCAGTGTTGTTGAACTCCGTGAAAGCCGCCTCCGCTGCATTCTGCTTGCTGTTGCTGTTGCCCTGATCCTGTTCGACCGGAGCGCCGCAGACAGGGCACTGCTTGGCGTTTTCATTCATGTCGGCGCCGCACTTTTTACAGGTTGCCATGATGTTATACTCCTTTCCGGGACGCGCCGGCATGAAACCGCCGGCTCTTCACCCGTCGCGCAGTATTATAACACGTTTTGAACTGTTTGTAAAGAGGACGGAAACAAAAAACAGGGAGGTGCCGCTGTTTTTTGAGACGGGGCGGCGTGGGAAGCGTCGGGGAGCCTGAAAGAATCCCCGAACACCAAAAGCGCAAACGCATTCTCCCTCTCTCCTGTCACGCAAAATTCTGCCAAAAAACTTGACAGCAACGCAAAAGTATGCTATCATATACGGTGGACGCGAGGGGCGCTGCCCCTGCGGGCGGAGTGCACTGGCAGCCGCCGGAAAGGACTCGTAAAACCCTATGAAGATCGGATTTATTTCTCTCGGATGCCCAAAAAATCAACTGGATACCGAGGTCATGCTACACGAGGTGGTGGAAGCCGGATATGAGGTCACACCGGAGGACATTGACGCGGATATCATCATCATCAACACCTGCGCCTTTATCGAAAGCGCGCGCAAGGAAGCGGTGGACAATATCCTGGATGTCGCATGGCTCAAGGAGAATCGCCATCTCAAGGGTATTATCGTGACGGGCTGTCTGGCGGAACGCTACCGCGAGGAGATATTCGAGGAGATGCCGGAGGTGGACGCCCTGCTGGGTGTCGGCAGCATTCACCGTATCGTGGACGCTGTCCGTGCGGTCGAGGCGCAGGTCAAAGCGCAGGAGACCGCGAAGCAATCGCTGGATGCCGCCTGCAAGTACCGTTCCTTTGAGGATAAGAATACAGTGGAGCTGGGCGGCGACCGCGTGCTGACCACGCCGGACTATGCCGCTTACCTCAAGATTGCAGAGGGGTGCGATAACAGGTGTGCCTACTGCGCTATTCCGTATATCCGCGGCGGCTACCGTTCCCGCCCGATGGAGGAGCTGGTGCGCGAGGCAAAGGAACTGTCCGCACTGGGTGTTCGGGAGCTGACGGTTATCGCGCAGGATATCACGCGCTACGGCAAGGATTTGTACGGTCACTATGCGCTCCATGAATTGCTCCACCGGATCACGGAGGAGACTGACATCCCGTGGATCCGCCTGCTTTACTGCTACCCCGACAAGATCACCGATGAGCTGATCGCCGAGATACGGGACAATCCCCGCATCCTCAAGTACATAGACCTGCCGCTCCAGCACATCAGCGACAGGGTTTTGAAGTCGATGAACCGCCACGGCGATTCCGCCCTCATCCGCGACGTGCTGACCCGCCTGCGCCGGGAGATCCCCGGTGTGGTCATCCGCACGACCTTCATCGTCGGTTTCCCCGGCGAGACGGAGGAGGATTTCCGGCAGCTGGCGGAGTTCATGCAGCAGCAACGCTTTGATCATGCCGGCGTGTTCACGTACTCCCGCGAGGAGGGAACACCTGCATATGATTTCCCTGACCAGATCGATGAGCAGGAGAAGGAGCGCCGGCGCGATATCCTGATGAAGCAGCAGATGCTGATCAATGCCGAACTGAACGAGCAGAAGATCGGTCGGACTGTGGAGGTGCTCTGTGAGGACTATGATCCTGTCAGTGAGTCCTGCTACGGTCGCTCGGCGGCAGATGCCCCGGAGATCGACGGAAAGGTGTTCTTCCGTCAGGCAGGCAGGAACCGTCCCGCTCCCGGCGACCTTGTGAAGGTCTGCATTGAGGACGTGGTGGATTATGACATGTACGGTAAGCAGGTTCTGCCCGATGGGGCGGATATGTAAGGAGGTGCGCACATCATGAAAGCGACCGACACAGCTCCCGGCAAACGGAAGCAAAAAGCAAAAATGAACCTGCCCAACCGGCTGACAGTCCTGCGCCTTATCATGGTACCGGTCTTTATTGCCGTTATGGTACTGCCGGACAGCGTGGTTCCCGCGCTCGTGACCGGGATCATCGGTGCGTTCCTGTTCATCACCGCCGCCGTGACGGATATGCTGGACGGGAAAATCGCCCGCAAGTACGGTCTGATAACGGATTTCGGCAAGCTGATGGATCCGCTGGCAGACAAATTTATGGTCATCGGCGCCATGACTGTCATCGTGTACCGATACGATACGCTGCGCCCCGTGTTCATCTGGGCACTGCTGGTGGTTGTGTTCCGCGAGCTGGCGGTAACCTCCCTGCGGCTGGTGGCGTCCACATCCGGCGGCGTGGTTGTTCCCGCCAATATGCTTGGCAAAATCAAGACGGTCTCGCAGATTGTCTGCGTCAGTGCCGCCATCATCGAGCCGATGCTGTATGAGATACCGTTCCTGCACGATTTCCTGCCGGGATGGTGGACGGCGCACGTTCCGCTGACCTATATTACCTGCGCCGCCATGACGCTGTTCACAGTCCTGTCCGGCGTGAACTATTTCCGCGCCATGTGGAAGTACCTTGATCCCGGAAAGTAACCGGTATCCCCAACCGCACGATAGTCGGCGCCGTTTGTCGCCGCCCGCTACGTGCGGTTTTCCGTGTCTGCCCGCGTCCGGGAGACAGCACGTCCGAAAATGGTCATAAACAATGAGAGGAGCAGAAGCCCTATGAATCCGAAAACGCACCTGCGACTGTTTTGCGTCCTTCTTGCCGCCTGCCTGCTTCTGCCGCTCGCTGCCGCCTGTCGGCAGGGCGGGGAAGGCATCGGCACCCATACCGACAGCCCCGGAACGGAATCCGGGACTTCCGGGAGCGGGGAGACCACCGGTAAGCCGGATGACCCCATTGTCCCGAACGACACCGGCTTTTCCGTCAGCCGCCTGCGCGTCGATTCTCAGACGTTGCCGCTGGGGCTGGATAACGCTGCCCCGCTGTTCAGCTGGAATATGACAGTGGGGCAGGAGGACACCGTGCGGGGGCGCATACAGACCGCCTACCGGGTTCTTGTGGCATCCGATCGGGGACTTCTGGAGTCCGGCACGGCGGATATGTGGGACAGCGGGACGGTGCAGGACGGTGCCTCCGTCAACATCCGCTACGGGGGAGCGCTGCTTCTGCCGATGACCCGCTACTTCTGGACTGTGCAGGTCACGGACGGAAACGGCGGGATGCAGTGTGCACCGGTCGCGTGGTTTGAAACCGGAGTCGGGGAGGACGGTTTTGCCGACGCTTCGTGGATCGGAGCGGCGGCGAGCGCCTGCAATCTCGGCGAAGCGTGCTGGATATGGCAGACAGGCGGCGCCGCGGACGGACGGACCCCGGAGGGCACACAGCTTTTCCGCCGCGCATTTCGGCTGGCGGAAGGGAAGACCGTTGCGAACGCGATCCTGCTGTTTACCGCCGATGACTGCGGAACCGTGTATCTGAACGGCAGGCAGGTTGGCGAGATACCGCGGCGGACCGATGCATGGAAGAACGGGCAGGCTGTGGACGTGACCGATCGGCTGACCGCAGGAGAGAACCTGCTGGCGGCATCCGTGACCAATACCGGCGTGGGGTACGCCGGATTTGTCGCGCATCTGCTTCTGACGTATTCCGACGGGTCGCAGGAATCTGTCCTGACGAATGCGCAGGGATGGCGCGTGAGTCGGGACAGGATCGCGGATTTTGCATCCCCGGACTGTGACGACAGCGGCGCGGGATGGGGGGCACCGGATCAGTCTGTCCGTTACGGAAGCGGCGCTTGGGCAAACCTTGTTACCTTTTCGGGCGGTGCGGCGCTTCAGAATGGCAATGCCGCGCCCATGCTGCGGCGTGAATTCTCTTTGCCGGACAAGGAAATAACATCTGCCCGTGTGTATGCAACCGCGGCGGGAATCTATGACCTGCACCTCAACGGACAGCGGGTTGGAGATGCATACCTGACGCCCTCCTGGACAGAGTACGATTCCCACATTCTGTACCAGACCTATGATGTGACGTCGCTTGTCCGCACCGGCGCAAATGCGCTCGGCGTGCAGCTGGGCAACGGCTGGTACTGCGGGCGTATCGGCTCCTACGGCGGCACGGCGCCTGCCTTTATCGGCAAGCTGGTCGTCACTTTTGCGGACGGATCGACCGTCTGCGTTGTCAGCGACAGCAACTGGAGCGCCTATACGAACGGTCCTGTGCTGGAAAACGATCTGTTTGACGGGGAGACTTACGACGCCCGGCGTCTGCCGGCGGGGTGGTCGGATGCCGGCTTTGACGGGGCAGGCTGGACACCTGTCCGCGTGACCTCGGCGCGCGCGCTGGGAATAGGGAAGATTATTGCCCAATTTGCAGGCAATATCAAGGTCATGGACAGCGTGCAGGCGGTTTCGGTCAGTCAGATTGCGGATAAGACCTACATCTATGATTTCGGGCAGAATCTGTCCGGCGTGGCATCGCTCACGCTCACGGGTGAGGCGGGGCAGACTGTAAAACTCCGCTTTGCCGAAATGCTCAATGACGGCAGCGGAACCGGAGACGGCAGGGAGGGGACGCTGTACACGCAGAACCTGCGCTCTGCCAAGAATACGGATGTGTATATTCTCCGCGGGGATGCCGAGGGGGAGACCTGGTATCCGACGCTGACATACCGGGGCTTCCGCTACGTTGAAATATCCGGCATTGCGGAGCCGCTGCCGACCGGGGCAGTGACAGCCCGCGTACTGTACACCGAAATGGAGGATACGGGCAGCTTTGACTGCTCTGCGGCGCTGATAAATCAGCTGTGGTCCAATACCTACTGGGGACAGCGCGGCAATTTCCTGTCGGTGCCCACGGACTGCCCGCAGCGCGACGAACGCATGGGCTGGTCGGGCGACGCGCAGATATTCTGCGGAACGGCAGCATACAACATGGATGTGCGGCAGTTCTTCGCGCAGTATGTCATGGCACTGAACGACTGTCAGCTGGACAACGGCGCGTATACCGATGTGGCTCCCGGCAATCAGCGTGCCGCCTACACCGGCGCCGGACACAACGCATGGGCTGACGCAGGTATCATCATTCCCTACACCATGGGCATCCGCTACGGCGATACCGGACTTGCCGAGACCTATTGGCAGAACATGGATAAGTACATCCGCTACCTTGTGCGGGATGCGGGACGGAACGGCATCCGCAACACGCAGGCTATGTACGGAGACTGGCTCTCCATCGGTGAGTCCACGCCGCTGGCGGTCTGTGACACTGCCTGGTGCGTTTATGTCTGCGACCTGATGGCGGAGATGGCGGGTTGGTTCGGCAAGGACGCGGATGCGGCACGGTATGCCGGGTATGCGGAATCCTTCCGCAGTGCGTGGTGCGCCGCATTCCTGCGGGAGGACGGCACCACCGTCTGCGGCACCCAGACCTCCTATGCGCTGGCGCTTGCCTTCGGGATCATCCCGGAGGATCTGCGCGCGGCATCGGCGGCGCAGCTTGCCATGAACATTGCCGATCACGGCTGGAAGCTGACCACAGGCTTTATGGGGGTGTCCTTCCTGCTACCGGTTCTGACCGAGTACGGTTATACCGATGTTGCGTATAAGCTGTTGGAGCAGGAGGCGTACCCCTCCTGGATATACCCGATCCTGCAGGGTGCCACGACCATTTGGGAACGCTGGAATTCCTACACCGTGGAGTCCGGCTTCGGCGATGCGGGCATGAATTCCTTCAACCACTACTCATATGGCTCTGTCATGGAGTGGGTATACAGTACCCTGCTCGGCATTTCGGACGACGGCACGACATCTGCGTACCGGCACTTTGTGCTGAAGCCCACCCCCGGCGGCAGTCTGACGTATGCGTCCGGCAGCTTTGCTTCCCTATACGGGACTGTGCAGTCCGGCTGGCGACTGGAGAACGGAAACCTGGTCTACACGTGCACGGTGCCTGCAAACACGACAGCCACGCTGTACCTGCCCGGTGCGCGCGGTGCGACCGTGCTGGAGTCCGGGCGTGCATTGGACGGAGCCCCCGGTGTGACTGTGCGCGGGTATGAAAACGGGCGGCATATTCTGGAACTTGTGTCCGGCACCTATACCTTCATGTTGCCGGTGCAGGACGCAACGGGGGCGGCGTGCAGGCTGCGGATCAGCAATCCGGACGGTATCCGCGCCACGGTCCTGCTGGACGGAAAGCCGTTGCAGAGCGGAGCCAATCTGATTCCCGGCGGCACGCACACGCTGTCGGTTGTCTGTGAGGATGAGGCGTATGCCTTTGCCTATGCAGGCGGCGATGTGTTTTTCGCTTCCGCCGAAGCGACGCTGCAGCTCTCCGGCGATACGGATATCGCATTGCATTTCGGCAGCCGCGGGACGGGGAGCGGCACATCGGCACTGACGGTTTCCGCACCGGGCTGTACGCAGGCGTTTGTCAACGGGCAGGCTGTTTCGCTCCCGCACACCGTGCGCGGCGGGGCAGGGGAGACGGTTACGGTCGAGCTGCTGCCGCCTGTGGGTTATCGTTTCGCCGGTTGGGATGACGGTACGACAACCTACCCCGCTGTCTTTACGTTGGGCGGGGCGGACCGCACCGTGACTGCCCGGATCGAGCGCCTTCCCATGCTGGACAGCCTCCTTGCGGGCATCGTTGCCACCGGCAACGACACCGCGCTGTCTACCTCAGACTGGAATCTCGGCAATCTTACCGACGGCGTTACGGTCGGAACCGGGTATTCCACCGCCGAGAACTATACTTCGCCGACATTGAAGCGTCCGGTTTATCTGGATTTTGCGCTTCCCGGACCGGTCTACGCCGACCGTGTTGTGCTGTGGCCCCGCACGGATGCCGAGTCAATGAGCGGCGGCTCACATGCCTTCCCGCAGGATTTCACGGTTTCCGTCCGACCGGAAGGAACGGCGGATTACGTAACGGTTGCGGCATACACCGGTCTGCAGGACAGAAGCCAGCCGTTCACCGTGGACTTTGCCGGGCGAACCGTGACGCACATCCGGATCACCGTGACCAAAACAGCCGCGCGTTTGACGCCGCAGGACAGCATCTATCGCGTCCAGTTCGCGGAGATACAGGCATTCGACACCCGTAGCGGCGCCTGCGTAACTCCGCTCTCCGGCATTGCCGTGCAGAGCATCGGCACCGCGGAAGCGCCTGCCTTTGCGGCTTCCGTGATGCCTGCCGATGCGTACAGTACCGCCGTCACTTGGCTTGTGCTGGATGCGGACGGAAAGCCGGCTGCCGACGTGACCGCCACGGTGCGGGACGGCATTCTCTACCTCCGCGGCGCGCGCGCCGGAACGCCATATGTTATCCTCGCAGTTGCCGCAGACGGCTCCGGTGCGCGTGGCAGCCTTAACTGGACTGCCTGAGAGTATATGCCCCGATCGGCAGCTTCCGGATTCCATTGACAATACGCCGGGACTGTGCTATAATGTGGGCAAGCGCACAGACGGAGGGAGGCGAAGCCGTGAATATGCCGGATTCCGATATCCGGATCCTGTATGAGGACAGTGAAATCCTGCTTGTACAAAAACCTGCCGGTATGCCGTCTCAACCTGATCCGTGCGGTCAGCCCGATCTGCTTACGGTGCTGGCTCGGCGAACGCCTGTATGGCTGGTTCATCGGCTGGATACGCCGACCGGTGGTGTGATGGTCTTTGCCCGCACGCCGCACGCGGCGGCTGCCCTGTCCCGCACGGTGCAGGATCATGAGCGGTTTGTCAAGGAGTACCTCTGCGTTCTGCCGGCGGCTCCGCAGGAGCCGGAAGGCGTACTGACAGATTGGCTGTATCATGACAGCCGGCGCAACCGGACTTATCCCGTTGCGCCGCCCCGCGAGGGAAGCACACCTCGGAAGGGCGTCCGGGAGGCACGTCTTGCCTACCGCACGATCGGGATCGCTCCGGACGGAACCGCGCTGGTTCTTGCACGCCTGTATACCGGGCGGACGCATCAGATACGCGCGCAGTTCGCATCGCGCGGTCTGCCGCTGCTGGGAGACGGCAAGTACGGCTCACATAGCAAACTGCCAAACATTGCGCTGTGGGCTGTGCGCCTGACTGTCCCGCATCCGACAGGCGGGCATGCGGTCTGCGCGACTTGCCTGCCGACGGGCGAGCCGTGGTCACGGTTTGACCTGCCAAAGGGGCAGATGCAAAACCCAAAGAACACCCCAAACGACAGCGTTACGGAACCGCTGATTTGAGGCAGTGCGGAAAGCATACTGCCGGATCAATCAGCACTTCCAAGAGAAAAAAGGAGAGTATGCAATGCCTTTTCCGAAGGATTTTTTGTGGGGCTGTGCCACCAGTGCCGGCCAAATCGAGGGAGGCGCGTTCGAGGACGGACGCACAGCCTCCATCTGGGACACCTTTGCGGCAAAACCGGGCAAAACGTTCGGGGGCGAGACTCCGACGGTTGCCTGCGACAGCTATCATAAGTTTGACCGCGACCTGCGCAACATGAAGGCATTGGGACTCAATGCCTACCGGATGTCCATTTCGTGGTCGCGCGTTCTGCCGGACGGGACGGGACAACTTAACCAAAAGGGTATGGATTACTACCGCCGTTGCTTTGAGCAGCTGAATGAAGCCGGGATCACCCCCGCCGTCACGCTGTACCACTGGGATTTGCCGCAGGTGCTGGAGGATAAGGGCGGTTGGGTAAACCGGGACTCCATCGAGTGGTTCGGCGAGTATGCCGAAAAGATGTTCCGCGCCTTCGGGGACGTTGTGCCTATGTGGGCGACCATCAACGAACCGATTGCAACCTACGTCGGCTACGCGCTGGGTGCTTTTGCACCGGGACACACCAACGAGGTTTGGGGCAACCAGGCAAGACACAATATTCTGGTAGCGCATGGCAAGGGCGTTGAGGCGTTCCGTGCCGTCAGACCTAAGAACTCCCGGATCGGTGTGGTCATCGACATCTGGAAGCGTCATGCGCTGACCGCATCGCAGGCGGATCACGATCTGATGGTGGATCAGGACGAGCGCAACTGGAAATTCTACTGCGATCCTATTCTTGCCGGACACTACTCCGATTATCTGCTGTCCCACCTGGAGGCGGAAGGCACGCTTATGAAGATGGAGCCGCACGACTTTGAACTGACTGCTCAGCCGCTGGATTTCTTCGGACTGAATGTCTACAACCGCGTGGTGGTCACGACGGACAGACAGGCGGAAATGGACTTCTCGCAGGGCGGAAACTTCATGAACAATGCTGCCGAATACTATCCGAAGGCGGTGTACGATGCGATACACCTGCTGCACGATCTCTACGACATCCGGTGCCCGATCTATATTACCGAGAACGGCACCTATGCCACCGGCGAGGAACCGGTCGGCGAGGACGGCATCATCTGCGACAGTGACCGCATCCGCTATATCGGCGGATTCCTGGAGTGGCTGGAAAAAGCCATCGACGAGGGTTTTGACGTGCGCGGATACTTCCTCTGGTCTCTGATGGACAATTTTGAGTGGTCTGCCGCCTACAACTACAAGTTCGGCATTACCAAAACTGCTTTCGATACGCCCGACATGGATCTGATATGGAAGCAGTCGGCATACTTTTACCGCGATTTCATTCGCCGTGCGCGGGGCAACGCGTAAGAGTTTCCCCTTCGGCGTAAAAAAACAGGAGGCACGATTATGAAGCGCAAGGATTCCTTTATGCTCGGTTCGTTCAACATCTGCTCCGCCCATTTTCAGGAAAAGCGGTACACGGACAAGAATCTGCGCCTGATTGCCGGCAAGATACGCGAAAGCGGCGCGGACGTTGTGGCGTTGCAGGAGGTGGATCGGGGCGCGGAGCGCTCAAAGGGCGTGGATATGCCCGACCGCCTTTCGGAGATGTCCGGACTGCATCACCATTACTTCATCAAGATACGGAATTTTGAAGGCGGCGAATACGGGACTGCCATCCTGTCCCGCTTCCCCATCCATGAGGCGGCGACTTTGCAATACCCGGTCAAAGTGGCAACGCAGGGAACGTCCTGCGGGTATGTCGTGCTGGACGTGAACGGCTGGCTCGTGACCGTGTTCAATACGCATCTTTCGGTGGAGAGCGAGGACGCAAACACCGAAACGCTGGACTGCCTGCGGGACATTCTGCGCAAGCGGCTGGAGGAACACCCGGAAGGGTTTGCCTGCTGCGGCGACTTCAATACCCTGCCGGACAAGGTGGAGGAGCATATCCCCTTTGCGGCACCGGTTCAGCACGACCTGATTACATACTCTGACAGATCTGCCATTGATAATATTCTGTGTGCCGGTGAGGTGCGGGCGGAGGATGTGCGCGTGTTCGACACGCAGTACGACAACAGTTCGGATCACCATATGCTGCTGGCACAGATATATCGGGTATGAGATGGCAAACGAAAGGAAACATATACACCGCATGAACAACGAAAAACAGGCACAGGACATACTCCGCGGCAATGCCGTGGTCGGACAGTCGGGCGGTCCCACCGCCGCTATCAACGCAACGCTGGCTGGCGTCATCCGGGGCGTGACAGACCTGCGGCGCGGGCGGGGGGAATGCCCCATCCGGCATCTTTACGGAATGAAGAACGGAGTGGACGGACTTTTGCGCGGCGAGTTGATCGACCTCGACCTCCTGTTTGACCCTGCCGTTGTCGGCTCCGAGAAAAACCTTGATACCCTGACGTTGACCCCCTCCTCGGCGCTCGGCTCCTGCCGGCGCCGCCTGCCGGCGCCCGGTGCACCCGATGAGGATGCCGTGATGGGTCAACTGCTCCGCATCCTGCGGGAACACGACATCCGCTATTTCTTCTACATAGGCGGAAACGATTCGATGGATACCGTTGCCAAGCTGTCGGCATATGCAGAGGCGCACGGGTATGAGATGCGCGTCATCGGGGTGCCCAAGACGATTGATAACGACCTGGAGGGAACCGACCATACGCCCGGCTACGGCTCTGCCGCCAAGTATATCGCCGTCACCGTGCAAGAGATCCTGCGGGATACAGCCGTGTATACCGCACCGGCTGTCACCGTGGTGGAGATCATGGGGCGCGGCGCCGGCTGGCTGACTGCCGCCGCATCGCTCGGACGGCGCGTCATGGACAGCGAGCCGGATCTCGTGTACCTGCCGGAGCGCCCGTTCCGGTTTGAGGAGTTCTATGAGGATGTTGCCGATGCGCTGCAAAAGCACCCCAATGTTGTGGTGGCGGTGTCTGAAGGGCTCAAGCTCCCGGACGGACGGTATGTCGGCGAGTCGGCGCAGAGCGGCTCGGTCGATGCGTTCGGGCACAAATATCTCGCCGGGACAGGCAAGGCATTGGAACTGGCGGTTCGGGAGAAATTCGGGTGCAAGGTGCGTTCGGTGGAGTTGAACCTGCCGCAACGCTGTGCCGCGCATCTGGCATCGGCGCAGGACATCGAGGAGTCGCTTGCAGTCGGCGCCGCCGCAGTGCGCGCCGCCGTTGCGGGTATCAGCCGGGTGATGATGACCATCCGGCGCACCTCCGACCAGCCGTATGCCTATGCCATTGACCATGCGGATATTTTTGCGGTTGCCAACCGTACCCGCGCCGTGCCGGATGCGTATATAAACCGGCGCGGCAACCGCGTGACGGACGCATGCCTTGATTACCTTCTGCCGCTTATACGGGGCGAACGGTATCCGATCTATGAGAACGGACTGCCGCGGCACATGATCCTTTGATGCGGATGCACGGGAAAATGGAAGGCTGAAATTGATTATTTCAGACAGGAAGTTTTGTGCTTTGGTGAGAAAGGAATGGTCATAAAGATGCAGAATCAGGTGACTGACCGGCGGGTTGAGGAAATCCTGTCCGGTATGACGGTCGAGGACAAGGTCGGACAGCTGTTTATTGTACGCCGCCCGCAGGACGACGGGGTGGCGATGGACGCGCTCCGGCGCTACCGACTCGGCGGTTTTACGCTGTACGCCTGTGATTTTGAGAACCGCACGCCGGAATCGGTGCGCGCTCTGTTGGCGTCCTACCGGGAGGCGGCGACCGTGGCGCCCTTTATCGCCGCTGACGAGGAGGGCGGACGGGTCGTCCGGGCAAGCAAGTATCCGCAGTTCAGGGATCTGCCGTTCCCCGCGCCGCGCGACCTGTTTGCCGCCGGAGGGTATGCCGCCGTGGAGACGGATACACGCGAGAAGGCGGCGTTCCTGCTGGATCTGGGCGTCAACTTCAATTACGCGCCCGTGTGTGATATGTCCGGCAATCCCGATACCTTCATTTACGATCGCACCTTTGGCAATGACCCGACAGCGACCGCGCGGTATGTGGACACGGTTGTGCGCACCATGAATGCCTGCGGGCTGGTGGGCAGCATCAAGCACTTTCCGGGCTACGGCGACAATGTCGATACGCACACCGGCATCGCGCATGATGACAGGAGCTGGGAGACCTTCCTGACACGCGATCTGGCGCCCTTCCGGGCGGGGATCGCGGCAGGTGCGCCGATTGTTATGGTCGCGCACAATATTGTTTCCTGTATGGATCCCGATTGCCCCGCCTCCCTGTCTCCGGCGGTGCACAGTCTGCTTCGGGAGGAGCTGGGATTTGAGGGGTTGATTATTACGGATTCGCTGGATATGGGCGCCATTACGCAGTACACGCATGACCGCGCTTCGGCGGTACAGGCGGTGCTGGCAGGGAACGACCTGCTCTGCTGTTCCACCTACGAGCGGCAGGTGCCCGCCGTACTGGATGCTATCGCGGACGGCACGATCCCGCTTGCGCGCATTGAGCAGTCCGTCCGCCGCGTGCTGGCATTGAAGCTGCGCATGGGGATTGCCCGCTGACCGGAAGCCGAGAACCGAAAAGAACAGGATACCGCCTGGTCACGTACTACCCGGCGGTATCCTGTTCTGTATTTGCGGCACTTACTCTCCCTCGTCGCCTGTCCTGCTGTCGTAGGTGTCCAGGAAAGAATGCTTCCTGCCATCCTGCTTGTAGGCAAGCACGGCGTCCAGTCCTACGTTTTCCATGCTCCGGAAAATCAGCTGTTCCACCTGAGGATTTGTCTTTTTGAGCATCCGGATAAGCTCTTTGGTTTCCTGCCTTTTGGAGTGATTCTGTCCGTTGTTGCAGGTCGTGCAGGTGTCGGTAAAGCGGCAGGCGCACTGGATGAAGTGCAGTCCGTTGTAATCGCGCCACGCCTTGATGTCGTCCTCCCGGATGAAGTACAGCGGACGGATCAGCTCCATGCCCGGAAAATTCCGGCTGTGCAGCTTTGGCATCATGGTCTGGAGCTGTCCGCTGTACAGCATCCCCATGAGATTGGTTTCAATTACATCGTCAAAGTGATGCCCCAGAGCAATCTTGTTGCATCCCAGCTTTTGCGCGTAGCCATAGAGGTACCCCCGGCGCATCCGGGCGCACAGGTAGCAGGGGGATTTCTCCACATTGTAAACCGACTCGAAAATGTTGGATTCAAATACAGTGATAGGAATTCCCAGAAGGCGCGCATTGTCCTCAATGATGCGGCGGTTTTCCGGGTTGTAGCCGGGATCCATGACCACATACTGTACATCAAACGAAACCGGGCTGTAACGCTTTAATTCCTGAAACAGCTTCGCCATGAGCATGGAATCCTTGCCGCCGGAAATGCATACGGCGACGCGGTCTCCTTCGTTGACAAGGCGATATGCCTTGAGCGCCTTGGTAAACTGGCTCATAAGCGGCGTGCGGAACTTCTTGCGCAGACTCTGCTCCACACGTGCGCGTACTTCCTCTTCCTGCTTGTCCTGCAGATCGGCGCGGAGCCACGCGAGATATCCGCCCCGCAGGCTGTATGCTTCGTAACCGCGCGCTTCCAGCGCCTCGGCGACATCAAGGCTGACGATACCGTGCGCACACAGGATCACGAGCGGGCGGGAGCGGTCGATGGGCGGGGTGTTCAACAGTTCCTCCGCCGTTGAGCCGTATGAGTCAGGGATTGTCCCGTAAGCGCGTTCCCGCTCACTGCGGATGTCGTATACGATGTAGCGCCCGGGATCGGCACGCAACTGTTCGGCTGTGATTTCCATAAGCTGTTTCCTTACATACACGGATTGGAATTACACGGTGGATGCCGGAGCATCCGTTACCCGGGGGCAAGGATGCCCTGTCGGGGTAGACTGCCGGACAAAAAGCCCACCGCAATCCGTTTGAATCGCGGTGGGCTTTTTGGTGGACCTGGAGGGATTCGAACCCTTGACCTCTGCGTTGCGAACGCAGCGCTCTCCCAACTGAGCTACAAGCCCGTCCCGTCACACAGCAGAATCCGCAGCAACGCGCTCCTGCTGACGGCGTTATTATAGCACAGTTTCCCCGGCTTGTCAAGGGCTTTGCAAAAAAATCCCGGGCGGTGGCACTACAGCTTTGCTTCCCAACGACCGCAGAAGGGATCAACAGGCGAGACTCCAACGAAGGGGGCGCGCCCGGTCAGCTTGTCCATGAGTGCGCGGATGACGGTCTCATTGCCTGCATAGCAGTTGATATAGGTGCGGACGAGCGGCACATCTATGAGGTGGTAGGGATTATCGAGTGAAATGAAGACTGTCGGAATTGTATGGGTGTACACCGGGACATTCACGCCCATCGGGTTCTGCCAGGTGATGCGCACAACGGTCTGATTGGAGCGCGTTGCCAGCGAGGCTGCATAGAGGATCAGGTCATAGCGCTCGGTCATTTCCCGGACAGACGTCATCATGCCTTCAAATCCGGCTGGCGGTTGGAAGACGGTCACGGAAAAGCCCTCCGCCTCCAGGGCGTGCTGCAGGCGCAGATTTTGCGAATCGTCATTCTGAAAGACGGAGGCGCCGTCCTGCCGGTTATCCAGCGGCACGAACAGGACACGCGGGTATTTCTGCGGCGTCAGCGGCAGGACGCCGGGCTCCTGCTTGACCAGCGTGATGGATTCCGCCGCGCACTCCGCCGCCCAACGCCGGAAATCCGGACAGGCAACCACCGAACGCGCGGTCGCCTCCGGCGGCACAAAGCTGCCCGCCGCCTGCGCCCGGTGCAGTCCCAGGGACGCCTTGAGCGCCAGAATGCGTGTGACCGCCATGTCCAGGCGTTCCGGTGTGATGATGCCGTCCCGGAAACCCTGCTCCATGTAGCCGATATCTTCCTCTGTGTCCTTGGTGAAGAGGAACATATCGCATCCGGCGGCAATGGCGGCTGGAACCAGCACGTGGCGCGGCAGGTAGACTGCCAGCCCCGCCATGGTTGAGGCGTCGGTGACAATCAGACCGTCAAAGCCGAGCCGGTCGCGCAGAAGTGTGGTCACGATGTCATAGTTGACGGTTGCGGGCAGAATATCCCGATCCGGAATTCCGGGATGCATCCGGCGGCTCCATGCCGGAAACAGGATGTGCCCGACCATGACGGATCTGACGCCTGCCCGGATTGCCCGGCGATATATCTGCCCGTAGGTTCTGTCCCAGTCCTCAACGGGCAGGCTGTTGACGGACGGTGCAATATGCTGGTCGCGCTCGTCCTGCCCGTCGCCGGGGAAGTGCTTGACGGCGGCGGCAAGTCCGTGCTTCTGCACCTCGGCAATGTATGCCTCTGCCATTTCGCCGACGGTGCCGGGATCGGATCCGAAGGTGCGCGTGTTGGTGATGGGGTTGCGCCAGTTTGTATCAATGTCCGCGACCGGCGCGAACGCCCAGTTGATGCCGGCGGCGGCTCCCTCCGCTCCGCAGACTGCGCCGAGTCGCCGTGCCCATTCCGCCCTTCCGCGCGGTGCGGCGGCAAGCTGCATGGGACGCCCCAGTTGTGTCCCGTCGGTCAGCGCACCGCTCCCGCCTGCCTCCAGATTTGCCGCAATCAGCAACGGGATTGCCGAGCAGGATTGCAGGATATCTACTACCCTGCGGCAGGCAGCCAGCGGCATGGGGCGGCACATGATGCCGCCCGGACGGATGTCCCCGGCAATACGCTCGAGGGCGGATTGGTCGTCGGTGTAGGTCACAAGGCAGAAGAGCTGTCGGAGCTTGTCCTCCGTGCGCATGCCGTGCAGGGTTTCCTCCACCCAAACGACTCCCGCCTCGTCCAGATGAAAGGGGGCACCGGTCAGGCGGGTAATATCAAACGGGCGGCTGTCGCCGGAATTCGGCGACAGATTAGCCGGACGGTCGGAGGATACGCGGGCAGTTGTGTTCATGTGGAGGTCTCCTTTTTGGGGATGTGCTGCCTGTAACGGCGCATGGTCAGAATATCCGTGATGATGCCCTCGTTGTTCAGGTAGATCAGGAACAGCACCAGAATGCCGGCTTCAATGACCTTGTATACATCCGATGTGAAGGCGGCAATGGTAAAGCTGAGCTGTCCGAACCCGATCTGGATGAATTCGTAACCGATACAGCCAAGCAGGATAGCCAGCTGTTTGTTGCAGAATTTCACAATGAATCCGGAGAAAAACAGCGGGAGAAAGCAGGCGAACATGGAGGCGATGGTGGAAAAGTTGATGGTGGGGGTGGTGCCGTTGGTGGCGCAGAGACTGACAGCCCCCGCCGCACCGAACAGCGCGCCGGACAGCGTGTAGCATCCGAGTGCATTTGCCCGCTCCCGCACGCCGGTGTTGACTGCAATGCGCTGACCGGTCTGGAGCGCACGGTAATCGTAGCCGAACCGTGTGTAGTGGAACAGTAACACCATGAGGATGAGCGCTATGCCACTCAGTGCCAGCATGGCGGGCATATTGACGGAAAAGCGATAGTATGACGCATCGGTTCCGAAGCCGACCGGGCGGCAACCGTCCGTGATGATGGCGACAATGCCTTCCAGCACCAGCGTCATGCCCAAACCGATGATCATGGGCGGCAGACGCAGAAGAATATACAGCAACCCGGAAACGCAACCAGCCGCGGCACCGGTCGGGATGCTGATGAGCAGCATTCCCCAAGGGCCCCAGCCGTTGCCGTAGGCAATCAGAGCGCCGCAGACGCCGCCCAGCAGCATGACGGCTCCCGTGGAGAAGTCAAACCGTCCGGTGTGCATATTGATCGACACGCCGAAGGACAGAAGCAGCACGTATGTCAGCCCCCGGACAAACAGCCGTAGGGAGGACACGCCGGTCAGCAGGGAAGTGCCTGCCAGTGCGCACGCCAGTGCCATGACCGCCCAGCACAGCGCGGGAATGACCAGCATTCCCGCGCCGCGCCGGAGCCACGACTGTCCGTGCCGGGCGGATTTGCCTGTATGGGCAGTTCTCATGAACCAGCCTCCCCTGTGGCAGCGTGGACGGCATCCCGGATGGCGCGTGCGCCGTCGAAGTCTGAGCCGCACAGTCGAACCAGCTCCGCATAGCTTTTCGCTTTATAGGCACGGATGACTGCCGCATCGTAGCAGTACCCGTTGTCCGGGCTGTCGGATGCCAGCATGGTTTCCAGCTCTGCCCGGCTCGTTGCGACCCAGTAGTTCATGCCGATGCGCGGAGCATTGCCGTCCGCATCGGTCAGGCGTTTGCCGTCCAGTGCCGCCAGCATGAGTATCAGTCCCGGCGCCATGGCAGAGGCGTACTTGCCGCAGTCGTAGGTGTAGCCGAGGTCGAAGCATTCGGCGTATTCCGCCGTGATGGCGTCCACGCCGCCAGACATGAAGGAGCCTATCTTGCCGTTTGCGGAGGTGATACCGTAGGCAATGCGGGAGACAACATCCCCGGCGCCGACCGACAGGATGCAGGTCCCGCCTGCTTCCATGCTGTTGGTCAGTTTGGTGGTGAAGGCATCGTCAAACGTGAAGCCGTCCATATACCCCGTGATGCGGAAGGTATCGCTCCGGAACTTCGCCGGATCCACACCGGTTCCTGCTACCTTGGCGGTCAGCGCGGTACGGTCGCGGACGCCGTCATAGGAAGTGCCCTCCTGCTCGCACAGCCGTGTCAGGATGCCGGCAAGGCGCTGAATGTGCATATCGGCGCCGTATGCGGTTGCGCCCCCGAACACGGTAAAGGCGGTCTGCTGCTTTTTTTCAACGAAAAACTTTGCCATATCGTAGCCGGCTTGAAATTCCGTGTCGGAACCCGGCGCGACCGAACCCAGAAAATACGGGTTGTTCTTTACCTGCGCGTACTGCTCATCGGTCGGCTGTCCGGTGGGATAGACAATATACATTTTCTTGGTTGCCGCAGCCTGGATGGAGGCGACCAGGTCATCGTCCGAGAACAGCAGGATCCCCCGGTAGCCCTTGGAGGCGTAGGTGTTGATGGCGGAAACCTCCGCGGAGGAGGAGTTGGTGGTGGTGAAATCCACCGAGAAGCCCAGTTCGTCACCCATGGCGCGCAGGTACTTCTCCCAGGCTTTCGCCTCACCTGATGTGTCATCCTCGCGCAGGACGCCGATACGGATTTTCTCCCCGCCGTCCCCTCCGCATGAGGACAGGCACAAAAGCGGCGCCGCGGAGAGAAGCAGGACGCAGATCGTGAGGCAGAGAGCCTGTGTCAGTCTTTTTTTCATGGTGGTATTCCTTTCTGATTCTTGATTTATCCGGAGATTCCGGCGGCGGGCACCGCTTACCGTTCCAGCATGGTCTGCCTTCTCCCCAGAGAAAACAGGAACACGACCGTCACGAACAGCACGCCCTTGACAATTTGCAGATACCAGCTTCCGGTCACGAAAATGTTCATCAGCGCATCCAGAAACGCCATGGAGAAGGCACCCAGCAGGGCGGCGTACATACGCGAACGGGGACCGCCGTTCATGTTCATGCCGCCGAACACCAGTGCGATCAGCATATTCATGCCCACGGAGGAGCCCGATGAGGCAGAGAGCGTAGGCGTCTGCACAATCAGCAGCAGCGATGCCAGCCCGATGCCGATGCCCGCCAGTGCGAAGGAAGCGACCGTCAGCCGCTTGGCGCGGATGCCGGACAGCCGTGCGCAGATCGGGTTGCCGCCGAGGAAACGCTGCCGACGTCCCAGCGGGCGCAGGTAGAACAGCACACAGCAGAAAAGTTCAAACAGCACCATGACAAGGAGGTAAAACCATGTCCTGTTCAGGTGCGCCGTCATGGCGGCGGGCAGAATGACGGCAGAATTCTGCCCAAAGGAAGTAATCATCAGCGTGGCGGCGGCGCTGTATACATTCATCATGACGATGGTCATAATGAACACCGGCAGGTTGAAGAAGGAAGCCAGCAGGGAATTGAGCAGGCTCAGAAGCACCGCCGTGCCAAGACATCCCAGCACCACGGCTTCCATGCGTCCGCTCGCGCGCCCCAGCAGGACGCCTACCAGTGCACTGACCAGCATATTGGAACCGAGCGAGAGGTCAAATGATCCGCAGGAGAAGATGAAGGTTGCGCCCGTGGCGACCAGTGCGACCAGCGACGCGTTGGCAACCACCACCTCCAAGCCGATGCGCAGGTCAAAACCCCGCACCGTTGCGCAGAGAAGATACAGTCCTGCCAATGCGGCACAGGCGCCAGCGGGTATCCAGCGTGTCAGAAGCCGCACCCGCCGTTCCCGCCGCCGCCGTGCCTCCAGATCAATACCGGCGGGTATTGCCGCAGCCGGATTCTCCATGTACCTGCCCCCTTTCTCAGACCATACAGCCGATAATATCCCGGTCGGACAACTCCGGGGAGCGGGTGAACTCGCCTGTCAGCCGTCCGTCCCGAAGGATCAGCAGCCGATCGGACATGCCGATCAGTTCCGGCAGCTCCTCCGAAATCATGATGATAGTTTTCCCCTCCTGCTTCATCTTATACAGCAGGCGGTACATGGTCTGCTTGACACCGATGTCAATGCCGCGCGTCGGGCAGTCCAGGATCAGGATGTCCGAGCCGCGACCGATCCATTTTCCGAACACCACCTTTTGCTTGTTTCCCCCCGATAGCTGGGAGACAGGCTGCTCCATGGAAAAACACTTGATTTTCATGAAATCCGTCTGCGCGCGCACATAGCGGCGTTCTCGCCCCGGATGCAGAAAGCCAAGCCTGTCCGTCAGGTGTGATAAGCCCGCAATGGCGATGTTATCCCGGACAGACGCATCGGTGCAGAGTGATTCCACATCGCGGTCCTTTGCGGCGTAGCCTGCACCCTCCCGCATGGCGGCGGAGGGCGAGGTGATCTCGTGCCCGTGTATACGCACCTGTCCCTGTCGAGGGCGCAGGGCGCCGAACAGGACCTTCCCCAGCGGATGCATTCCGCACTGAGACAGTCCTCCGATGCCAAGGATTTCGCCCCGGTGTGCCGTGAGCGACACATCGTGCAACCTTCCCGGCAGGCTGATATGCTCCGCGGTCAGAACAGCCTCGCCGCCGTGCGAGCCGTCATAGTCAGCCCGGTAGTAGCTTCCTTCCAGTCGCCGTCCGATCATGGACTGCCGGATGTCCTCATCGTTATACTCCGCCTTGTCAAAGCTGCGGATGATGTGACCGTCCCGCAGGACAGTCAGCCGGTCGCAGGTTGCCTTGATCTCGTCCAGATCATGCGAAATAAAGATAACCGCCCGTCCGCTTTCCGCCATGCGCCGCATGAGATCGCAGATGATGTCCCGCCCCCGCTGGGACAGCGCCGTGGTTGTTTCGTCCACCACCATGACCTCCGGCTCCGCCAGCCAGACCCGTGCAACCTCTATCAGCTTGCGGTCCTGCAGATCCAGCGCCCCGGTTATCGAGTCCGCACGGATGTGCGAGGCGCCGATATCGTCCAGCGCCGCCTGTGCCGCCCGCCGCAACGCGCGCCCGTTGATGAGCCCGCGTCCCCGCTTGCCGGAAAACCGCGCTGTGTCGCAGAGAAACAGGTTTTCGGCTACCGTAATGCCGGGCACCGTGCCGTTTTCCTGCACGATCATGCCGATGCCCTGCCGGAGCGCGTCATGCATGGATACGGGGTGCCACGGCTTGCCGAGGTAGAGCATTTCTCCGCTGTCGGCAGGCTGCATTCCTGCCAGAATAGAGGATACGGTGGACTTGCCGGATCCGTTTTCCCCGATCAGCCCCAGAACCTGTCCGCGCCGCACGGTAATATCCACGCCGCCCAGTGCCACCACGGGACCGAATACCTTGACCATATTCCGCATTTCCACCAGTACTTCGCCGGCGGGGCGGTTTGCTTGCTGTTGGCTCATGGTAAAACTCCTTGCTTTGTGACTGCTCTTTCACTCTCTGCTGTGTAGTATGCCGGGAAATGTGCGGTCTTAGTCGTGCCGCGCGGCGTATTTTTTTACAAAAAAGCAATCCGGCACTTGACGAAAGCGCCGGAATGCTGTATACTGAGGGCAGGGAAGCACCGTTTTTTTGCAATTACGGTGCTTCGGGGCTTCCATAGAAAAACAAATAAAGGACGGTTCCTGCCATGAAACGTAACGATTGCCTGAAGAACCTTGTGCGGCTCTGCTTGCTGGTCTGCGGATGGTTGCTCGGTGCCTGTCTGCTCACTGCCTGTCAGGGGAACGGTGGCGGTACGGAAACAAGAATGCCGGATACATCGACCGCAACGGACAGCCCCGTGACCTTGCCTGCAACCGATACGGATTCCGCGACAGCTTCCGAGACTCAGCCCGCTACCGGAACGGATGCCGAAACCGAGCCGGTCACCGAGCGGGTTCTGTCTGTGTATGAAGTCATCGACAGTCTGCGCGCATCCGACTATGCTGCGTCGCTCGGTAAGACGGATGCTTGCGGTCTGCGTGACCCCTCCGCTGTCGGCGTCCGGCAGGAGGCGTTTACCACTGTTCGTTACCCCGTGCCTGCGGATAACGAAGTGGGCGTCGTGATAAATGTCAGCGAATTCGGCATCACACCGGACGCAGCCGATAACAGTGCCGCTCTGCGGGAACTTTTAACGCGCGTTTCGGAAATGCAGGGGAGTGTGAAGCTCGTGTTCCCTGTCGGAACGTATCGCTTCAATTCCACGCTGAACTTCTACGGTCTGACAGACCTGTATGTCTGCTCCGATCAGCCGGGAACGCCTTTCTCAATCCTGATGACGGAATGGTCCCCGGGTATCCGGCTGGAGAACACCCGTAACATCCAGTTCTCCGATTTCACGCTGGATTATGAAACCCCCAGTGCGGTTTGGGGCGAGGTGACAGGCGGCGACGCGGTGGCGCACACGGTGAGCATCCGGATAAACGATGCGTTTGATCTGTCGAACCCCCGCTATAAGGGAGGCAAGATCACGTGGGGCTCCTACATGGAGATGTACCGGGACGAGGAAACCGGAAAGTACTGCCCGAATGACAGGGGAAACCTGCTCTATAACAGCACCGGCGATGGGATAAAGAATATCCAGGACGGTGTGTACGACGCCGGGACACGCACGCTGACGCTGACCTTCCGGCAACGGATTGCCATTCCGGCTGAGGGAACCGTTGTCAATGTGGCGTTTACTATGTATGAGAATTTCGGCTTCCATGCCAAGGGATGCGAAAACATCCGGCTTGAGGGCGCGTATTTCTATCACACAACCGGTATGGCGATTGGTATGTCCTCCTGCCGCAACATTTACCTGAACCGGGTGTTCCTGTCCCCGCGCGAGGGAATGCTCATGACGGCTACGGCGGACGGACTGCACTGCATGAACTGCACCGGTGACATCGTTATCACGGGTTGTGTCTTTGAGGCATCGCACGACGACTGTATGAACATCAACGGACGATACCTGACAGTCAAATCCTCGGAGGGGAACACCCTGACGCTTACCGGGTTGGATGTGCCGGTGTTCCCCGGCGATGTGCTGGAGGTGTACAGTAAGGAGGATCTGCATATAGTCGGCAGCTTTACAGTGACGGCTGTGGACGCAAAGACCGGCATTCTGACAGTGGCGGAGGATACGGCTGGTGCGGTCACGGATTGCTTTGCCGCCAACATCACGCAAAGCCCGACGCTGACCGTCCGGGACTGCCTGATGGGCAACAAGCGTAATCGCGGAATGCTGATCCAGGTGCGCAACGTGACGGTGGAAAACTGCACGTTCCGGAACATCTGCCATGGCCCCGTGCAGATATTCTCGGTTCCGTCCTCGTTCGGCGAGGGCATTATGCCCGCCCATGTGTCCGTGCGAAATTGCAAATTCTTCCGTTGCGGTGCGACCGACGTCAACATATTCTCCTGGAGCGCCACCGGCGGCACTGCCCCCGGTACCGTGCAGGATGTGAGCGTGTGCAACAACTTCTTCTGTGAAAGCGTATACTATCCCGTGCAGGTCAGTACGGGTGGAAATGTCACAGTGGCGGACAATCTGTTCGACCGCATCGGCACGCGTCCTGATCCGATGAACCCCCGGTGCGCCGTGCGTGTCACCTGCTCGCAGGATGTCACGGTGCGGAACAACTGGATGCTGCCGTTTGCCAAGCGCTTCACCGTGATGAATACCCGGGAAGCGTCGAAGGATAAGCGCAACCAGCGTGTCGTGGAAGAGGGGAGTGTCCTGCTGGAAAAGAAGTAAAGCAGGCTGAAGGGAACAGCCAAAACGCAAAAGGGACTGCCGATGGCTTTCCATATGTCCGGAGGTGCCCATATGTCAAAAAAGCTATGCGCCGGGGATTCCGGCGCATAGCTTTTTTCGGTACTCAGGCTCCGAATTATCCATGCTTGCAGGGTTCGCGGAAGAAATCGGTCAGATCCATGCCCCAGCGGCCGTCCGCTTCCGGCGTAAAGCCTATGGAGCGGACAAGTCCTTGATTGTCCCGGAGAAACGCCGCATCGTCAAAGAAGGCACGATGCACGCCGCACAGATCGATGAAATTCAGCGTTGCCCGCCCCAGCACGAACAGCGATTCTACCCGATCGCGGTCATTCAGCGCTTGCCCTTGTACCGTGGCAAGATCGCGGATGACTCCGCCCCGGTCGCTCATACGGAACTGGCAGATCCCGGTCAGGACGCCGTCGATTGTTGCCCGATACGCCATGCAGTCGGCATCGTACTCAACGCCGCACCGGGCGCAGATTGCCTCCTGCTCGATTTTTGCCTGAATCGGAAGAACCTCCAACATATACAGCCTTTCCTTTCCTATTCATGTTTTTGCCGCTTCGGCTTCAGCCGCGCAGGAGCCTGATTTCGCGCTCGCTGAGCCGTCGCCACTTGCCCTCCGGCAGGTTCCCGAGCTGTAAAAAGCCCTCGCTGATGCGCGTCAACTTGCGCACGACCAGTCCGGCTCGCTCGCACAAACGCCGCACCTGACGGTTCCGTCCGTCGTGGATGGTTACCTCCAGGATTGTCTGCACGCCGTTCGAGGCAACCTTGCGGACCTGTGCCGGCGCCGTTTCGTGACCGTCGATCACGATGGGAGCAGTCATGCCCGTCATCTGCTCCGTTGTGGGCGACCCGTCCACCAAGGCAAGGTAGACCTTCTGCACCTGATGCCGGGGGTGTGCCAGTCGGTTGGCAAGCTCGCCGTCATTGGTCAGCAGCAGCAGCCCGTCCGAATCCATGTCCAACCGTCCGATGGGGTACAGCCGGACACCCGCATCCGCAACCAGCTCCGCGACTGTATGCCGTCCCCTGTCGTCCGACAGGGTAGTCACGTAGCCGCGCGGCTTGTTGAGCATGATGCATACCTTGTCCGCTTGCACCGGCAGGCGGACGGGCTTGCCCCGCCATGTGACGGTGTCCTGCCCCGGCAGAATTTTTTGCCCCAGCTCTGCCGGGGCACCGTTTACCCGGACTTCCCCCCGTTCGATTGCGGCTTCTGCCGCCCGCCGGGACATGACCCCGCAGTCGGTGAAGTATTTGGAAATCCGGACGGGTTGTCTGCTTTCATCACGCATATGTATAATCCCTACACTTGTCTGAATATTTTTCGGAGACGCTCAAGAAGGCTTTCCCGGCGCGGCGTCTCCTCCACGCTGTACAGTGCTGTCAGGGGAACCTGCCCGATACACACGGAACCGCCTTCCGTGTCCAGATACCAGACCAGCCGTCCGAGCGTCTGCCCTTCGGCGACCGGCGCAAAATCAAACCGGGGCAGCTCCGTGACACGGCGGATCGTCCCTCGCTCACGCGGCAGGACAACGGTGAGGCTGTCCGGGCATCGCACCAGCGTATATGCCCGTGTGCCGGATACGATCCACATTGGCGTAGCATCCGCACCGTCGGCAGTCAGTTTGACTGCCTCCAGACGGGAGAACCCGTAGTCCAGCAGGGAGCGGTGATCGTTCCAATCATCCGGTGCTCCCAGCGTTACCGCTATCAACATTACGCCGTCCCGTTCGGCGGCACTGACCAGACAGCGCCCGGTCTTTTTTGTAAATCCTGTTTTGACGCCGATGCAGCCGTCATACTCCCGCAGCAGCCGATTGTGGTTCAGCAGCAGGCGGACGCCCTCACTGCCGCGCAGGGGGATGACTGTTTTCTGCGTTGATACGATTTCCCGGAAGTCCGGATTCTCCAGTGCCGCGCGGGTTATCCGCGCCAGCTCGCGCGCTGTCGTGTAGTGCGCGTCATCGTCCAGTCCGTGCGGGTTTACAAAATGCGTATCTTTCAGACCAAGCTGTGCGGCATAACGGTTCATCCGGTCGGCGAATGCGTCCACACTGCCGTCCACCGCCATGGCAATGGCAACGGCGGCATCATTGGCGGATTCCAACAGCAGCGCGTACAGTAATTCCTTCAGCGTCAGGGTTTCGTCCTGCGCAAGGTAGACCGAGGAGCCTTCCACCCCGACCGCTGCCGCTGGGATCCTTACGGTTGTGTCCAACGGCAGGGCGTCCAGCGCCGCCAGCGCGGTCATAATCTTGGTTGTGGATGCCATCGGCAGGCGCGCATCGGCATTCTTCTGCGCCAGCACGGTGCCGGAGGATGCCTCCAGCAGGATATGTGCCTTTGCCGATGTGTGCGTTCCCTCGCCCGGCGGCGGCAGGAGATTTGTCAGCGCCTGCCCACCGGACAGCACAGCGCCCGCACCCTGCGGTACGGCGTGGCTGCTCACGCGCTCCGGCGCAGACCGGCAGGACAGACAACAGCACAGGGACAGACATAGGAGCAGCAGTATCGCGCGTGCGCCCGCCCTGCCTGTCCGGTTGCTTCTTTTGCCACACATGAACATTCCCGTTCCTCCATACTCTGATTCTGCTTACAGAATATGGAGGGACGGGAAATATTATGCACGCAGGGAAACCGGAATAAGTGCCGGATTGCGCGATTGCGCGGCGGTTGCTTACTCGTCCTTGGACTTGTCCTTGCCCAGCAGGGACTTGACCTTGGCGATGATCTCAGGCGAACGATCCAGCAGGTTTGCAATCTGCTCGATGGGATCGGACGGGGACTTGACACCCACGTTAATCATGTCCACATTGCCCTCCGCGTCAACGATCAGGAAGCCGAGGGGCTGCATGGTCAGACCGGTGCCGCCGCCTGCGCCGAAGTTCTTGGGTTCCTTGGAGGGGTCAGTCTTGCCGGCATAATCCAGTCCTCCGGTAGCATACGCCATGGAGACCTTGGAGATCGGGATGATGGTGGTGCCGTTTGCGACGATGGGTGTACCGATGACCGTGTTGGTGTCAATCAGGTTTTTGATGTTCTGCAGAGAGGTAGCAATGACGTCCTGCATCTTGTTTTCGTTTGCCATGATAAGAGTTCCTTTCTCAGTGTGTAATTTTATGTGTTCTTATTGGTATACGGGGAAAAGCGGGCTCCGTCAGCCAACGCCGTCCGGGGTTTCCGGGCAGAGCGGAGCATCCGGTGCCATGGGCACATCGGGGAGGCGCGAGGGGGCGGGATTCTTGGGATCGGGTTTGATGCGGATATACCCGCGCAAGAAGGCAAATCCTGCTTTGATCAGCGCGCCCAGAATGTTGCCGAGGCTGACCCGGAAGGTCAGCTTGCAGTCGAACGCCAGGGACGAGGTCAGAAAATCCGGCTCTATGGAAATGTCGGCTTTCTTCAGTCCGTCCACGTGGGACACCTTACCCAGCACCGCCATGAGGTACTGTACCGATTGGTTGACCGTTCCGTATAGAACGGCAGCCGTCATCGCGTCCCCGGCGGCGACCTTGATGTGGATGCGGGCAACCTTGATGTGCAGCTTTCCGAAGAACCGGGAGAAGAACAGCCCGGCAACATGCGCGATCAGTGGGATCATGTCGGTCAGCTTTGGCTTTTTCGCTTTTTCTGCCGCCTGGCGAGCCTTCAGTTCCTCCCGGGTCAGCTTGGCGTCCTCGGCTGCTTTTTCTTGCTTTTCACGTTGCTTTTTTGCTTTTTTCTCCGCCTTTTTCGCATCCTTTTTGGCTTGCTTCCTGGCGGCGGCTGCGTCCCGCTTGCGTATCTTTTTGAGCGTGTAATGGCTCAGCTTATACTTTTTCGGCTTTTTGGGCAGGATGCGGATCGGAATACCCAGAAACCGCACGGTCAGCGCGAACTCATCCGTTACGTCAATGGTAATGAATGCGTGTGCGCCGAACAGGATGATAAAGAACAGCAGGATGCACCCTATGACAATCAAAGCTGTCATGTGATCGCCTCCTTTCCGTCAGAATCCTTGTCCTGTTCCGAATCAACGCCTTCGCCCGGGGGGGCGTCATCCGCGTCGGGGGATTCCGGGGCAGTGTCGGTGCTCTCGGCGTCGGCACTCTGCTCGGCGGTGCTCAGCGCTTCCGTCTCCGGCAGATCAGTTAATGACTTCAGTCCGAACACGCGCAGAAACTTTTCTGTGGTGCCGAGCAGAACCGGGCGCCCCGGCGCGTCCAGCCGTCCGACCGGCTCCAGGAGCCCCTTGTCCAGCAGGGAAGAGACTGCATAGGAGCTGTCCACCCCCCGGACGGTATCAATGAATGCCCGCGTCACGGGCTGGTTGTATGCCACAACCGCCAGCACCTCCATGGAGGAGGCGGACAGATTGCCACCGCGCCGGATGTCCAGCGCCTCGCGTATCAATGGCGCGAACTGCTCGCGCGTGCAGAGCTGGCATGAGTCCGGGAAGAGCAGGAGCTGAATGCCGCGGTGTCCGTACCCCTCCGCCATGCGGGCGGTCAGACTGCGGACGTCCCGCTCCGAAAGACCGATGACAGCCGCCAGCTTCCCGTAGCTGACCGGATGTCCGGCGGCAAACAGGATGGCTTCCATCGCCATTTCCGCCTGTTCGATGACTGTATGCACCGCATCCGGCGATACGGTTCGCCCGGATGCTTCCTCCGTCGCGTTCATGTTCCGTCCCTCCCTTCACTTTCTGCCGTGTCGTATTCGGACACCGGCATGTCTTTTTCGGGTTCGTCGCCTGCCAAAAAGGCGGCGTCTGCACCAAACACGGTCTCCGGCGCGTCGGGCGGCTCCAGAAGCAGCAGCCGCCGGAGCTTGACCAGCTCCAGCACGCCCAGAAAGATGGCGATCATGTCCGGCAGGGATACCGCATCCTCCAACAGGGTGTTCAGATGCACCGGCGTATCCGTCCGACTTGCCTCAGTCCCAGCCGGGCGGAAGTGTCGCAGAATGCCTACAATCTTTGCCTCCACCGGCACGATGGGCGAGGCAATCATAGGCGTGAAGGTCACGTGCTCAGCGTGGGGTTTTTCCTCCCGGTACGCAATGATGCGCCGCACAGCCTGACACAGCGATACCACCGACTGATCGGCAACATAGGTCTTGTCCACGGTAATTTCGTCCGTGTCCTTGACCATTCGCCCGGAAAAGGTGGCGTAGGCGGAGGTCAGACGGACTGCCGCTGCCTTTGCCTGCTGGTATTTGAGCAGTGCCTCCGCCAGTCCGGCACGGGGATCCTGCTCCTCCGGTTCCGTGCGCGGCAGGAGCATTTTGCTCTTGATGAGCATCAGCTCGGATGCCATGACGATGAATTCGGAGGTCAGATCCAGATCCATCGCCTCCGCCTCGCTGAGGTACGCCATGTACTGGTCGCAGATCAGCGAGATCGGAATATCGGTTATTTCAACTTTGTTCTTGCGGATCAGCGCCAGGAGCAGATCCAGCGGTCCGTCGAATGTCTGCAGATGGTATGTCAGGTCTTCCACGCTGTCGGCTCCTTTCTGCTATATTCGTTTCAGTTTCGGTCAGGCGAACAGATTCTGCACATAATCCAGCATCCACCCGAGAGCATAGGCATCCTCGCCGGAGGTCAGCCCGAACACGTACAGCAGTCCGTAGGCAACCTTGCTCAGTGCCCAGCTCAGCGGACCGGACAGCGCACCCAGCGCAAAGAGCAGGAGAAACGCAATCATGATATACCGCTCATAGCGCATGACGCTGAAGTACCATTTCGTAGGCAGAAACGCATAGAAAATGCGGGATCCGTCAAACGGCGGGACGGGAATCAGGTTGAAGATCGCAAGGCTGATATTCATGACAACGCCGAGATACAGCAGAAACAGGAAGAGTGCCGCGATCATGAAGCCGACCGATGCCGTGAAATCCGTGCCCATCAGCTTAGCCATGTGGTATGCCTGCGTTTCATCGACCCAGCGGCTTGTGCCGATCAGCATGACGATACGCAGAACAATGATGTGCAGCAACGCAAGGCACAGGTTGGAGAGCGGTCCGGCGGCGCCGGTCAGCGCCATATCACGCTTCGGATTGCGGAAATTGCGCGGCTGGATGGGAACCGGCTTTGCCCAGCCGACGTGCGCCACGATCATGCAGATCGTACCCAACGGGTCAAGGTGCTTGAGCGGATTGAGCGTAATGCGCCCCAGATTGCGCGCGGTAGGATCCCCCAGCTTGTATGCCATGAGTCCGTGCGCCGACTCATGTACCGAAAATGCCATGAGAAGCACCGGCAGGCTCAGCAGGTATACGGGCAGATCGCGCAGAAAATTGCTGAAGAAGGTCAACGGGTTATCTCCTTTCGCAGGTATGTGCAACGGTCAGAAAACATCATTGCGTACCACATCCTCATACGTCTCGCGCCTGACTGCCACGAACGGTTCGCCGTCGCGTATCATGACCAGCGCGGGGCGCGGCAGACGGTTATAGTTGGATGCCATCGAGTAGTTGTATGCCCCCGTTGTCAGGACAGCCAGAATATCGCCCCGCGCGGTGGGCTGGAGCGGCAGATTTTCCCCGATCAGGTCGCCGGATTCACAGCACCGTCCCGCCAGCGTTACCCGCCACGATTGCTCCGCGTCGGGACGGTTCGCAATCAGCGCGGTGTACTGCGATTGGTAAAGCGCGTACCGGGGATTATCCGGCATTCCGCCGTCCACCGATACATAGGTGCGGAAACCGGGAATCGTCTTGACGGATCCGACTGTGTACAGGGTGATGCCTGCCGCCGCGACCAGAGAGCGACCCGGCTCCAGAATGACGTGCGGCAGGGGAAAGTCCCGCTCGCGGCAGATGGCGCGCATTTCGTTGCCCATATCCCGGATGACGGCGGCATAATCCACAGTGCGGTCGTATTCCGTATAGGGGACGCCCAGTCCCCCGCCCAGATTCAGCTCGTGCGCGACAAATCCGGTTGCCGTGCGCACCGATGCCATGAAATCGATCATGATGCGGGCGGCATCCACGAACGGGTAGCGGTCAAATATCTGCGAACCGATATGGCAGTGGAAACCGCGCAGGGCGATATGCGGCAATCCGAGGGCGTAGCGCGTGATGTCCAGCGCCTGCCCCGTCTCAATCGCGGAGCCGAACTTGGAATCCACCCGTCCGGTAGAAATTGCCTTATGGGTATGCGGGTCAATGCCGGGCGTGATGCGCAGGAGAATGGACTGAACCCTGCCGGCGTCCGCAGCCAGCCGTTCCAGTGCGTCCAGCTCTTCGCGGTTGTCCGCCACGAAGGTGCCGACACCCATTTCCAGTGCGTCCCGGATGTCCTGATCGGTCTTGTTGTTCCCGTGAAAGTATATGCGCGACGCCGGGAATCCGGCGCGGCGGGCGGTGTACAGCTCCCCGCCGGACACGCAGTCCACGCCCATGCCTTCCTCGGCGGCGATGCGGTACATATGCGCACAGCACAGCGCCTTGGAGGCGTACAGCGGCAGGGCATCCTGCCCGAACGCCTCCAAGGCCGCCTGCCGGTATATCCGGCACATCCGGCGCACGGCGTCCTCGTCCATGACATAGAGCGGCGTGCCGTACGTCTGCGCCAGTTCAAGCGTATCCGCCCCGCCGATGGCAAGGTGTCCTGCCTGATTGACCGACAGGTGAGGGTAGAGTAGATTCATATGCAAATGCTCCGATCGGAATGCCGCACGGCGGTCATTTCCCGAATTTCAGCCCGGTCAGCCCGCCGATGACGGAAAGCAGTTCGTTCCGGCCTTCGCCCCGCAGGGCAGAGAAGGGAATTACCTGTACACCGGTCAGCAGGGGGTGTGCGGCGATGGCTGCGAGGTTCTCGCGCCGCTCGGTGGCGTTCAGCTTATCGACCTTGGTTGCGACCGCGAAGAACGGGATATCGTTCCCACGCAGGAACGTGACCATGGCTTCGTCGTCAGCCGTCAGCCCCAGTCGGCTGTCCACCAGTTGCACGGCGGCGCACAGTCGGTCGATGTGGGGATTGTTGGTGAAATAGCCATCGGTCAAAGCCGACCACTTTTCTTTTTCCTCCCGGCTCCGCTTGGCAAAGCCGTAGCCGGGCAGGTCAACGAGAAACAGCTTACGATCCAGGTCGTAGAAGTTGATTGTGATGGTCTTGCCCGGCGCGGAGCTTACCCGCGCCAGATTTTTTCGGTTGAGCAGGGAATTGATCAGTGAGCTTTTGCCCACATTTGAGCGACCGCACAAGGCGATCTGCGGCATGGGATCCGATGGGAACTGCCGGATTTCGCCTGCCGTGATGCGCAGGGTTGCGTTTTGCAGATTGACTGGTGTCGGCATGAGTATGACCATTCCTTTCTCACCGACTCCGGGCTGTCGGTTGCCGGTGTATGTTGTCTTCAGGCGGCGGTCAGAACGGCAGTGGCAGTCCGGGCTCTGTCAGCGCCACGCGCAGGACTTCGTCTGCCCTGCGGCAGGGGATGAAGGTCAGATTGTCCCGCGCAGCAGGATCAATCTCCTCCAGGTCGCCGGTATTGTCGGCGGGGATCAGCACCGTCTTGACGCCGGCGGCATAAGCCGCCATAGTCTTCTCGCGCAGTCCGCCGATGGGCAGAACCGCGCCCCGCAACGTGATCTCACCGGTCATGGCGACATCGCGCCGTACCGGGATGCCGGACAGAGCGCTGACCAGCGCCGTCATCATGGTAACGCCGGCGGAGGGACCGTCCTTGGGGACTGCGCCCTCCGGTACGTGGATGTGTATGTCCTTCTTCCGGTAGAAATCCGAAGGGATTCCGTACTCGGATGCGATGCTGCGGGTGAAGGTCAGTGCCGCGTGAGCGGATTCCTTCATCACGTCGCCCAGCGAACCGGTCAGCTCCAGCTTGCCGGTCCCATCCAGTACGGCGCACTCGATGCGGAGCATATCACCGCCCGCTTCTGTGTACGCCAGCCCGTTGACCACGCCGGTCTCGTCCTCGGCGGAAACGTGCTCCGGCGTCAGACGGTGCGGTCCCAGATAACCGCGCACATCCTCCGCCTTGACTGTCACGTGCTTGAGGTCGGGAGTTTCCAGCAGCTTTTTGGCACCCTTGCGGCACAGTGCGGCAATACTGCGCTCCAGATTCCGCACACCTGCCTCACGGGTGTAGTAATCAATGATTTCCTCGACTGCGTCGGGCGTGATCTTCATGGAACGCTTGTTCAGCCCGTGCTTTTTGAGTTGCTTGGGAATCAGGTGGTTCATAGCGATGGACACCTTTTCCCGCCGCGTGTAGGAGGACAGCTCGATGATTTCCATCCGGTCGATGAGCGGCTTCGGAATGGTGTTCAGCGAGTTGGCGGTGGCGATGAACAGACAGTCGGAAAGATCATACGGCAGCTCCACAAAGTGGTCGCGGAAGTACCGGTTCTGCTCCGGGTCAAGCACTTCAAGAAGCGCCGACGACGGGTCTCCGTGCGCGTCCCGGGTCAGCTTGTCCACCTCGTCCAGCAGGATGAGCGGGTTCTTGACACCGACCTGCGTCAGCGCCGTGATGATGCGTCCCGGCATGGCGCCGACATAGGTTTTCCTGTGCCCGCGGATGTCGGACTCATCCCGCACGCCGCCCAGCGACACACGGATATACTTGCGCTTCATGGCGCGGGCAATGGATGCCGCGATGGAGGTCTTGCCGACGCCGGGAGGGCCGACAAGGCAGAGAATCTGGTTCTTGAGATCCGGGGAGAGCTGTTTGACTGCCATGTATTCCAGAATGCGCTCCTTGACCTTTTCGAGCCCGTCATGGTCGGCGTCCAGCACCTTGCGCGCCGCCTCGATGTTGACACGGTCGGTGGTCGTCTTTTTCCACGGAATCTCCAGGCAGGTATCCAGATAGTTGGTCAGCACCGACGCCTCGGCAGAGCCGAACGGGAGCTTTGCCAGCCGCTCGTTTTCCCGGAGCAGCTTCTTCTGCACCTCGGCGGGCAGTTCCGCTCCCATGATGCGCTCGAAGTACTCGTCGGTATCACTGCCGCCTTCGCCCAGCTCATCCTGGATAACCTTGATCTCCTCCCGCAGGAAGTACTCCCGCTGACTGCGGTTGATGCGTTCACGCACCCGCTTGCGAATATCCGATTCGCAGGACAGCACATCCGCCTCGTGGCGCATGATGAGAATCAGCGTATCAATGCGCACCATGGGGTCAAAGCACTCCAGGATCGCCTGCTTGTCCTCATAGCGGACAAGAATATTTGCCGCAACGAAATCCGCGTACAGTCCGGGATTCCGGATGGTGGAGACGTGCGTCATAATATCCTCCGCTACGGCAGGGATGAAGCGCACGACCTGCCGCAGGGCAAAGTTTGCCTCGCGCAGGTATGCCTCGCCCTCCACGCCGCCGTCGTCCTGCGTGACGACCGTCTTGGCGACTACGGTGGCAATGGTATGTTCGCCCAGCGGCGTGATGGAGGAAATGGTCGCACGGCAAAGCCCCTCCGCGATAAGCCGGGTTTCTCCGTCCGGGGTGCGTATGAGCTGCTTGATGCGCGCAACGGTGCCGACCGGGCAGAGCTTGGTCAGTGCCGGCTCGCCGCCGTCCGGCTCGGAAATATCCAGAAGCGATGCCAGCAGGATGTTCTCGCCCACTGTCGCGGCGGATTGCGCCGCGGCGCCGGAGCGGAAGCTGTCCGTGGGGATATCGCAGTTTACGGTCATGCCGGGAAATGTAACAACCCCCCGCAGTACGACCAGCGGGAGAGTCTGATTTTCGGCTTTCTCAATATATTTTGGCATAATGATGATGTAATCCTTTCACAAGAGGGGAAGCACAGATAGAGACAGGCAGTCATTTTCATTTTGTATTATAGCACACTTTCCGGAATAATTCCATAGGGAAAGATGAATTTTTACAATTTTTCGGGCTGTGCGCCGCCGCATATGATCCGCACGGTAAAAAAGGCTGAGTTCCCGTGACGGAACCCAGCCTTTTGGTGCCGCAGATCACACGCGCATGGCACGCATTGCGTTGAGAATGGCGATAACGCATACGCCCACATCGGCAAACGATGCAATCCACATTCCGTAAGGTCCGAGCAGGTTCAGCGCCGACAGCACCAGGACTATCAGCTTGACAGCCAGCGCGAAGGTGATATTCTGCCGGACGATGCGCAGAGTGCGCCGCGCAATGCGGATGGCAACCGGAATGGCGGCTGGCTTGTCGTCCATCAGCACTACGTCCGCCGCCTCAATAGCGGCGTCGGAGCCCATGCCGCCCATGGCGATGCCGATATCCGCACGTGCCAGTACCGGCGCGTCGTTGATTCCGTCCCCCACGAAGGCGACGGTTCCGACGCTTTTACCGGCGGAAGCGGTTCCGGACGACTGCATGATGCCCTCCAGCTGCTCGACCTTGTCCGCAGGAAGCAGTCCGGCGTGATACTCATCCAGTCCCAGTCGTCCGGCAACGTCGCGCGCGACTGCGTCGCCGTCTCCGGTCAGCATGACAGTCCGGCGCACGCCGCAAGCCTTCATGTCGGCGATGGCTTGCTTTGCATCGGGCTTGATCTGATCCGCCACCACCAGATATCCGGCATAGCTGCCGTCCAGTGCAACGTAGACGACCGTGCCGGGTTTGTGGCACGCCTCGTGCGCGATGCCCCGCCCGTCCATCAGCTTCGCGTTACCGGCAAGCACCTGACGGAGCGGGAGATCAGCCGTACCGCCTACCTGCGCCGCTACGCCGTGCCCTGCCATTTCCTCTGCCGTCGCGGGATGCAGGGCGGCAGGGTCAAGCTGTGCGGCTGCTGTCAGCGCCTTGGCAATGGGGTGAGAGGAGAAGGATTCGGCACCAGCCGCGTACCGGAGCAGGGTTGCCGCATCAATGCCCGCCGCCGGACGGATGTCCTCTACGGCAAATCTGCCCTGCGTCAGCGTTCCGGTTTTGTCAAAGACCACGGTGTCACAGCCGGCAAGCGTTTCCAAATAGTTGGAGCCTTTGATAAGGATTCCCTGCCGGGATGCTCCGCCGATGCCGCCGAAGAAGGACAGCGGCACCGATATGACCAGTGCGCAGGGGCAGGAAATGACAAGGAAGGAAATCGCACGGTACATCCAGTTGCTCCAGACGGAGAAACTGCCGGCATCTATGACCAGCGGCGGGATAATCGCCAGCAGAGCGGCTGAGATTACCACCACGGGCGTATATATGCGCGCGAATTTCGTCACGAAATGCTCGCTCCGGGATTTACGCTCCCCGGCATTTTCGACCAGCGACAGGATTTTGGAAACTGTGGATTCGCCGAACGGCTTTGTGACCTGCACCCGGATAAGTCCGGTCAGATTGACACAGCCGCTGATGACGGCGTCGCCCACCGTGGCGTCACGCGGCACCGATTCGCCCGTCAGTGCAACGGTATCCAGCGAAGTTGTGCCTTCCAGAACGGTTCCGTCCAGCGGGATTTTCTCGCCGGGGCGCACCTGAATGATATCTCCGACCGCGACCTCCTCCGGCGAAACCTCCGTTACGGCACCGTCGCGCTCCAGGTTTGCGGAATCGGGGCGGATTGCCATCAGCGACGAAATAGAGGCGCGGCTCTTTCCGACGGCGATCTCCTCAAACAGCTCGCCGATGCGGTAGAACAGCATGACGAACACCGCTTCCGGATACTCCCCGATAGCCAGTGCGCCGACCGTTGCCAGCGCCATCAGGAAATTTTCATCGAACACCTGTCCGTGCGCAATATTTTTGCCTGCCTTGCGCAGGACGCGCCAGCCGATCAGGAAATACGGCACGAGGAACAGGCACAGCGCCTGCCAGCTGAACCCGTCCGTCGGCTTCAGCACCAGCTTTTCCAGGACGATGCACAGGATCAGCAGTCCGGCGGTCACGATTATCTCGATCAGGGAACGTTTTTGCTTTCGATTCATTTGTGTTCAGTCTCCTTCCGGACCTGACAGCGCAGTAAACTTCGGCTGTCGGGTTATGCGGATCACTTCAGAATAACGCAGCAGTCGTCGTCCACGCGTGCGCACGCCTTTGCCGCCTTTTTGGCGATCTCATCGAACGCGGCATCGTCTGCCTCCAGCGTCATCCGCTGTGCCATAAAGCTGATGCTGACATAGCTCACGCCGGGGATCTTCCGGACGGCGTCCTCCATTTTGGCGGCGCAGTTGGCGCAATCCAGGTTTTCCATAACGAACACTTTTTTCATGACGGCTTTCCTTTCGCTTTGTAAGAAATGTGGTTACTCCAGAATGTGCTCGGTGCCGCACTCCATGATTGTGCGGACGTGATCATCCGCCAGCGCGTAGATCACGTTTTTGCCTTCCCTGCGGTAGCCGACAAGTCCGGCGGTTTTAAGGAGACGAAGCTGATGGGAGACTGCCGATACGGTCAGTCCAAGCAACTGAGCCAGATCGCATACGCACATCTCGGAATGCTGTAGTGCCGCAAGAATACGTATCCGGCTGGCATCGCCGAACATCCGGAACAGATCTGCCAGCCGTTGCTGTTGTTCCGGGTCGGGCATCTGCGCACGGACGCACGCCACCACTTCGGGATGGGGCAGTGTCTGCTCGCAGACAGGGGATTCGCAGGGCACCTCGCCGGGTGCGGTCTTTCTGCTGTCTTCCATGAAGCATCATCCTTTCTTGTTGAACGTTTGAGCATCTGTTCAAGTGTTTGCATTATACACCGTGGCGGGCGGTTTGTCAAGAGGTTTTTGAAAATTTTGTGCGGGATTTTCGGGGCGGTTGCTTTTGCGACTGCACCATGCGGCGGAGCGGACCGCGAAAAGATCCGGACGGGGTATTGACAAACCGGGATAATCGCAATATAATGGAAACGGACAGATCCGGGAGAGCATCCGGGGAAGGTATCCCGCGCAAAGCCATGCGGGATACGGCTGCGGGGAGAATTGGCAGGAAAGGAACTTTCAAAAAAGCGAAAGGAGTACAGCGATGAAACTCACTTTTCTTGGCGCCGCACATGAGGTTACGGGTTCCTGTACGCTACTGGAGGCGTGCGGGAAAAAGATGCTGATTGACTTTGGCATGGAGCAGGGACCGGACATTTATGAAAACAGCGAGATCCCGGTCTCGCCGGCGGAGATTGACTTTGTTTTCCTGACGCACGCGCACATTGACCATTCCGGCAAATTGCCCCTGCTCACCAAGAACGGCTTCCGCGGACGGATATATACGACTGCGGCAACCGGGAGTCTTTGCGCCACCATGCTTGCCGACACGGCACATATCCAGGAATCCGAGGCGGTGTGGAAAAACCGGCGGGCAAAGCGTTCGGGCGAAGAAGGCTATACGCCGATGTATACGCTTGCGGACGTGCAGGCGCTGATGCCGTATTTCTGCACGACTGACTACGGTGTTCCGGTTGAACCGTGCGACGGTATTTCCGCGGAGTTCTTTGATGCCGGGCATCTGCTCGGCTCGGCAAGCATCCGGATAACCGTTACGGAGAACGGGAAGCCGCACCGCATTGTCTTTTCGGGGGACGTCGGCGCATCCAACCGCCCCCTTCTCCGCAATCCCTGCGTGCCGGATGCAGCCGACACGCTGATTATTGAGTCCACCTACGGCGACCGTTCCCGCGCAGACACGGCGGCGGGACAGCTCGCGGATACCGAGCAGCGCCTTGCCGAAGTAATTGATTCCACGCTGTCCGGCGGTGGGAACGTCGTGATCCCCTCCTTCGCTGTCGGCAGGACGCAGGAGCTGCTTTATATGCTGCGCCGCATCAAGGAAGAAAAGCGAACGGGGACGGATTTTCCGGTATATCTGGACAGTCCGCTTGCCATTGAGGCAACGCATATCTATCATGACACGCTGCGCAGTTACTTCGACAGCGAAACAAACGAACTGCTGGACAGGGGCATCAACCCGATCGGCTTTGACGGACTGCATCTCACGGTCACGAGCGACGAATCCCGGCAGATCAATACCGATCCCACGCCGAAGGTTATCATTTCCGCCTCCGGAATGTGCGAAGCGGGACGCATACGGCACCATCTCAAGCACAACCTGTGGCGCCCGGAGTGTACGGTTCTGTTTGTCGGCTATCAGGTGGAGGGCACGCTGGGCAGAAAACTGCTGGAGGGTGCGAAATACGTCAATCTCTTCGGCGAGGAAGTGCGGGTATCCGCCGCGGTTCGGAAACTGGACGGCATCTCGGCGCACGCGGATGCGGACGGACTGCTTGCCTGGATCATGGCGATGCGCGAGCAGCCGCAAAGAGTGTACGTCAACCACGGGGCGGATGCCGTGTGCGATAAGTTTGCCGAAACGATCCGGCTGAAGGCAGGGATTGAGGCAACGGCACCGTACAGTGGTGACGTTTACGATCCGGTCAGCGGGACGCGCCTTGCCGATGGCAGCCGCCGGAAGGTTCGGCACGACGACACGGACGGAGGACGTCGGTTTTCCGCCGTGTGGGCAAAACTGTATGCGGCGGGTATGCGCCTGATGCGCGTCATTGAGCGCAGCCGGAACTGTAAAAGCAAGGATCTGATCGTCCTGACAAACCGTATCAACGCCCTGTGTGACAGGCAGGAGAAGGAGATACTCCGGAAATAGGGCGTCACGCGCGTTTTTTCTGCCCTTGCACAGGTTGAAAAATAACAGAACCCCTTCACGCAATTCACCTGCGTGGAGGGGTTCTGTCTGAGGGTGACGGGAACAAACGGGATGTATCAGGGCGTGTCCTTGCCCGCATCCGTGCCGGGCTGACCGGCGGGTTGGGGGCTCTTCGATTCCTGCGGCGCGGAAGTCGGCTGGCAACCGTACCCGGATCCGTAGCTCGTCCCGTTGCCTTGGTAGTAGCTGTTAACCGGTTGGTAAGCGGGCTGCCCGGCACCCGGCTGGAAATAGGTCTGCCCGTATGCAGGCTGCGGGGCAGGGAAGTCGCTGTCCGAGAGGCAAAGCATGAGGATGCCGGCAATCAGGTTGCCGCCGAGAAGCAGCACGCATACGCCGAGCCAGACGGGAACATCTGCCTTACACCGTGCGGCGCTCAGCTTTTTCAGTCCCAGCACGTGGAAAATGATGGCGGGAATCGAACAAACGATAACGACCGCGAGCATGGAATAAATGGCAATGGAAGCATAAGCAACTTCTTCTGTCGGTTGCGTCGAGCCGACGATCCCGAAGAGAGCGGCAAACAGTATCATGGACATCAACGTCAGCCCGACGCTGACCAAGCCGAGGATCAGAAAGACTTTGGCGACTGTTTTCATCTGTATACTCCTTCCGGCAGCCGCGTGGATAATATTGCGGCGACCAACACTACCATTATACAACACGGATGCGGATTTGTCAATAGCCGTGCCGGAGTTTGCTGTGAGGCGGCGTGCCCTCCCCTTCACGCCACGCACTCGCGGATATCCGTGACAATTCTCATCCTCGTCTGTATAAAACCCCCAGGAGCGGCAGAAACTATGAGCGTACCTGAGAGATGCCGCCGGACGGGCAGAAAAACTGCCGCGCAGCGTCCGCCGCACCGCCGGGGCTACACACCACCTGAAAAAAAGGAGAGAATCAGAATGGGAAACAGCTACAACACGGACGACAAGAGCACGGCAAACCGACTCAAGCGGTTTATTGCCAACCGGGCAGTTATCGTCACCATCGTAACCCTGCTTCTGGCTGTGGGCGTGATCGTGGCGGTCACGGTAGCGGCTAACCGCTCCCGCAGACCTATCGGAGGGGAACCGGCATCGGGCAGCGCGACCGCGACCGGGGACGGCAAGCAGGTCATGAACGGGGACGAGACAAAAGTCAATCACAATGCCAACGAAACGCACATCGGTGCGGCAGAAACGGGCAAAGACGAGCCGCTTGTCCTGAGTCTTCCTGCCAACGGGAAGCTCCTGAAGGGACATGACGCGACGTTGCAGGTCTATTCCAGCACCATGGGGGATTATCGGGTCCATCTCGGCGTGGACATTTCCACACCGGAAGGCGGCGAGGTCTGCGCTGCTGCCGCCGGAAAGGTAAGCAAGGTCTGGACGGATCCGCTGATGGGGCAGTGCGTTGCGGTGGATCACGGTAACGAACTGCTGACGGTGTACAAGAACCTGTCCGCCGACCTGGCAAGCGGTATTGCGGAAGGCAAGACGGTCAAAGCCGGTCAGAAGCTTGGCAACGTGGGGGACAGTGCCATGTTGGAAATGGCGGAGGAGCCGCATCTGCACTTTGAGGTGACCGCCAAGGGAATTCAGGTTGATCCGCTTGAATATTTCTCTGCCGCCGACGTGACTGCCATCAAGGCGGCGAATGCCGACACCTCCTTTGAGAGCAGCGCTGTCACCGAAAGCACATCCGCAGGAAAGTGATTCCGCCGTCAGGCGGCATACGGAAGGGGCTGTAAAAAACCGGGTTTTTTACAGCCCCTTTGTACACATAAACAGCTTCAAAACGCAAAAAAAGAAAGCACCCCCGTGACCCTGTCCTGCGAGTTGGTATCATGAGTTTGATACTCCGCCGAAAAGTGTGACGAGCGTGCTGTGTGGAACTGGAAGGGTGTTGGGGACACCTTCCGACGCCGTTTCATTATACACCATCCCGGCAGATTTGTAAATATTCAAGATGCACAAATCTGCGTCAAATTTTTCTGCTACAATGCCTGGAAACCTTGACAAACCCCGGAGCGTGTGCTATACTGGCAACACAATTCCGGCACGTTCCGTGTGCCGCCTGAAAGGAAATAAGACCGTGGAACATACAGAATTATTCCGGCGGGCACTGCCCGTTTCGTTCCCGCTGACCGACGACGCGCGCGCTTCAGCCCTGCGCGAAGGCGTGCGCCAGTACGGCTTCCATGCCGCCCTGACTCTGACTGCCCGTCCGGCGTGCGCAAAGCTCCGTATTGCCGGTCGGCATGTCTTTCGCGTATACATAAACCGCAGGATCGTGCTGAACGGTCCTGCCCGCACGGCGCACGGCTATGCCCGGGTGGATGAACTGGACGTGACTGCCTTTCTGCATCACGGCGTCAATCACCTCGCCGTGGAAATGCTGGTATACGGCGATGTCTACAACAAGTATTCCAACGACTGCACGCTGGAGCCGGACGGTTTTCTGCTCTGCGAGCTGGAGGCGGACGGACAGGTGCTGACCGCGACCGGCGGCGCTGACTGGAACGCCTGCCGCATCGCGGCGCGGGTTTCGAACGCCTCGCGTATCTCCCACTCCCGTGAGGCATCCGAGATATACACGCTGGAACCGGGCTGGGACGGGTGGATTATGGGGGAGGCGAACGGGACGCACGGCTTCTGCCGGACTGCCCCGGCGTCCGCACCGCACCTGCTCCCGCATACCGCCGCAACGATAACGCCGACCGTGCGTCGCTTTTCCCGCGTGTGCGGCTACGGCACGTGCGGGATCGACCGCGAAGCGCAACTGCCGCGCCTGTTCTTTGAGGATAACCCCGGGTACTATCCGGCGGGTTACTATGCCTCCCTGTCGGAGTACCCGCTGGAGGATTGCCGCCGCACCCGCGAACGCTCCGATGCCGGCATCCGGCTGACCGGGACGGAGGACGGTCTGACGCTGACCGGCGCGGAGGATTCCTATATCCTGCTGGAGGGCGAGTGCAATACAACCGGCTTCCCGTTTGCCCGCTTCACCTGCGAGAAACCCGGGACGGTTGATATCGTGCGGAGCGAGATCCTCACGCCCGACGGCGACTTTGCGTACAACCGCAATACCGTTACCCGCCTGCACGTGCCTGCCGGAACATGGAATTTCACGGCGATGGAGGCGGGGGTGGCGCGTTGGCTGAAGCTGTACTTCCGTGGGACGGGTACCGTGACTCTACACGCTGCCGGAATGCTGGTACACGAGTACCCGGATGCGCACCGTGCATCCTTCCTCTGCTCGGACGGTGATGTCAACCGCCTGTACGATGCGGCGAAACGCACGCTTCTGTGCAATACGCAGGATATTTTCATGGACTGCCCGGACCGGGAGCGCGGCGGATGGCTGTGCGATTCGCTTTGGACGGCGCGCGCGGCGGCGATGTTGCTGGGCGACACCCGCGTGGAGCGCGAATTTCTGGAGACCTTCCTGCTGACGCCCGCGGACGGGATGTTCCGGGGCTTTTTCCCGGAGACGTACCCCGGAAGCAAAGCGGATTATGCTGCCATGACAGGCATTACCACCTGGTCGTTCTGGCTGATGTGCGAACTGTGTGAGTACGTGCGTCGCACGGGCGATACGGCGCTGCGTGACCGATTTGCCGACCGGGTTGCCGCGTTCGTGGATGGGAGCCGGAGTTTCCTTGGGCAGAGCGGACTGCTGGAACGTCTGCCCTGGCTGTTCATCGACTGGTCGGTGTCCAACTACGGCGAATACCAGACGCCCATCTCGGTTCCCGCCAATGCGCTGTATGCGTATATGCTGGCTGCGCTCGGCAGGCTGTATACCCGTTCCGACTGGTGCGCGGAGGGGGAGCGGATGCGCGGGATTCTGCGCGCGGCGGTGCTGGACGGACGTTTACCGGAGACTGTCCGGACAATCCCGGACAGCTTGGAACGGCATCCGGACGGCAGGCTGCACGGGCGCGGGCGTTGCTCCGAGACCGGAATCGCCACTTGCCTTTGGGCAGACCTGTTTGCACCGGGCGAATTGCCGGCGCTGGATGCCGCCTTCCGCGACTGTATGGGCTTTTCGCCCCGCTTTGCGCCCGACCCGGAGATCGGGCGGAGCCAACTGTTCATCGGGCTGTGCATCCGGCTGGATGCACTGGCGCGGCGCGGCTGTTACGACAGACTGTACGGGGAGCTCAACGCCCTCTATCTGCCACAGCTCCGGGAGGGACCGGGTACGCTCTGGGAGAGCGTCTGCATGGAGAATTCCTCCCGCTGTCACGGATTTACTTCCCATGCGGGCGTGCATCTTGTGCGCGACGTGCTGGGACTCGGGGAGCCGGACGGACTGGATCGGACGCTGACAGTGGCACCGCATCCATGCGGCTTGCGCTGGGCGCGGGGGACATTGGAGCTTCCGGAGGGCGTGGCGGCGGTCTCGTGGCGGTACGATGGGGACAGCTTTTCCATGTCCTGCCAGATACCGGACGGATACGAGGTTCGCATCTGCCCGCCCCGCGAGGTCGGGATGCTGGAGCCCGGGCGGGTGCATATTACGGTGAACGGCAGGGAAATACGATGAAGGAGGGAATGCGCATATGGCGGAAACAGTGACCGGCAGAGCGCATCCCGCTTTGCCGTCTGCGGCGCGGCGGGTATTCCCGCGGGTGTTCCCGTGTATCCTGCTTGCAGCCGTGCTGGTGCTGTGCCTTGTGCCGGATGATTCCCGCGCGGTTGCACCGGGGACGGCAGAGTTCACCTTTTTTGATGTCGGGCAGGGGGATGCCTCACTGATCCGGACGGAGTCCGGCTGTGTGCTGATTGATACCGGGACGAACCTCTCGGAGGATACGCTGGCGGCTTCGCTGGAGTGGCTGGGTGTCCGGCGGATCGACTGCCTCATCCTGACCCACGCGCATGAGGATCACATCGGCGGCGCAGACCGCATTCTCCGGGACTTTGATGTGCGGGCTGTCATCGCCCGGGACACCGGCGAGACCGATGCGGCAACCCGGCGGTTATGGGATGCCGTCCGGGCGAGCGGCGCCGAGCAGGTGACGCCTGCCGGCATAACGACCTATACCGTGGGCGGACTGTGCCTGGATGTGGCGGTTCCGTTTGCCGAGCCGCAGTCTGCGGGCAATGACAACAGCCTGATCGTCCGGGTGCGCTTCGGCGAAACAACCTTTCTCTACATGGGAGACGCCGAGGCGGCGACCGAGCAGGTACTGCTTGCGCGTCTGGCGGACGGGGATTTTCTGGATTGTGACGGGCTGAAGCTGGGGCACCACGGTTCGGATTCCTCCTCCGGTTCCGCGTTCCTGCGCGCCGTGTCGCCGCGTTACGCCGTGGCTTCCGCCGGGGGAGGAAACAGCTTCGGTCATCCGCACGCGCGGGTGCTTGCCGACCTGGAAGTGCTGGACTGCACCTGCCTGCGGACGGACGCGAGCGGCACCGTCGTGCTGGTCTCGGACGGCAGAACGCTGCGCATCGGACCGTGACCTGCACGGAACCGTCACGCTCTTGTCATTTTCCCCACATGATTTCCGCCTCTTTTGTTAGCTGTTCCGCCCTGAATGCCGAAAAAAATAAGACGAAATTGTAAATAATGACTTTTTTGTTGCCCAAAGCACCAAAATAATGCTTGACAAATTGTCTATTATGTGGTATAGTAGTTGCGAAGAAGTTCTGAACACGTCGGAAACGGCTGTCAGGATGAACAAATGCCGGAGATGTGATCCCGTGTCCGGCACGCCCGGAAAGGAGATGCGCGGATGCCCCATTTCTTTGTGGATACGGCTGCCGTGCGCGGTTCCGGAGTCGTGCTGACAGGTGAGAACGCCCATCATGCCGCCTATGCCCTGCGGCTGGCGGTCGGGGATGCCATCACTGTGTCCGACCAGCACACGGTTTATGATTGCGTGCTGACGCATTTCGGGGACGGCGAGGTTACGGCAGAAATCCGCGAGGCGCATCCGGCAGACGCAGAACCGCCTTATCGGGCGGTGCTTTTTCAGGCGCTGCCGAAAGGCGATAAGCTGGACACAGTCATTCAAAAGGCGGTTGAGTGCGGCGTGGCTGCAATCATCCCGTTTGAGAGCAGTCGGTGCATCATGCGCGCCAAGCCCGAAACCGAGGAGCGTAAGACGCAGCGTCGGGCACGCATAGCGGAGGAGGCGGCAAAGCAGAGTCGCCGCGGTTTGATCCCGGAGGTTATGCCGACCGTGACTGACTATGCAGCCGTGCTGCGGCAGGCAGCGGCGTGTGACCTTGCGCTGTTTTGCTACGAAGGGGAAGGAACGCGCTCATTGCGCACCGTGCTGGACGGATTTGTTCCGCCGGCGGGACGTGTGCCCACGGTGGCAATCGTTATCGGCAGTGAAGGCGGTTTTTCTCCCGAGGAAGCGGATGCCGCATCGGATGCCGGGCTCTGCCTGTGCGGACTGGGTCGGCGCATCCTGCGGACAGAGACGGCGTCGGGCTTTGTACTGAGCTGTCTTGCCTATCGGTTCGAGCTGTGAGCTTCCGACTGTTTTAGCCGCGCGTTGTGCGGTATTGCCCTTCGTTTTTTTCCGCCGGGGGCGGTCGTTAATAAAAGGGAGTCTCTGAGAATTCCGCCGTTTTGCCGTGCGGGCGATTTTCGGAGCCTCTCAAATGCTGCAAGGAAAGAGGAAAGAGGTAAAAGATCATGTCAAACAGATTGTTTCAGAGTGTCATCCACCAGATGAAGGATGCCGTTGGCGGTAGGATCATCGGCGTAATCGACGAGACCGGCGTGATTATCGCGTGTTCCGAGCTTGTCAAGATTGGGGAGGTTCGTCAGAGCATCCGGGATGAGATGGCGTATTCCGCCGACATGATCGTGACCGGTGGCTGCACCTACCGCCCTTTGACCAACGGAACCAAGCGCGAGTATATCACTTTTGTGGAAGGCGAGGACGCCGAGGCGGATATGATTTCCCGTCTGCTTGCCGTTTCGCTTTCCAACATTAAGAATCTATACGATGAAAAGTACGATAAGGGCTCCTTTATCAAGAATGTGGTGCTGGACAATATCCTGCCCTCCGACATTTATATCAAGTCCAAGGAACTGCATTTCAACGCCGAGGAGTGCCGCGTTGTGTTCCTCATCAAGTTCTTCGGCAAGACCGATATGATGCCCTATGAAATGGTGCAGAATATGTTCCCGGACCGCACGCGCGATTATGTCATCAGTGTGTCTGAGCATGACGTGGTGCTGGTGAAGGAGGTCAAGCAGGGAACCGAGACCGCCGAGATGGAGAAGGTCGCCGTCAACATTGCCGATACGCTGTCGTCCGAGTTCTATACCAAGGCATCCATCGGCGTGTCTACGGTTGTGGAGAACATCAAGGATCTGGGTCGCGCTTACAAGGAAGCGCAGATTGCGCTGGATGTCGGAAAGGTGTTTGAGACCGACAAGAACGTCATCTCCTATGAGAATCTCGGCATCGGACGGCTGATCTACCAGCTGCCCACCACGCTGTGCGAGATGTTCCTGCAGGAGGTGTTCAAGAAGGGCAGCCTTGAATCGCTGGATCGCGAGACGCTGATGACCATTCAGTGCTTCTTTGAGAACAACCTCAACGTTTCCGAGACCTCGCGCAAGCTGTTTGTACACCGCAACACGCTGGTGTACCGGCTGGAGAAGATCCGCAAGCTGACCGGGCTGGATCTGCGCGAGTTTGAGCACGCCATCACCTTCAAGGTGGCGCTTATGGTCAAGAAGTACCTCAATTCCAAGAACCCCGCAAAGGTCTGACAGCGCGCTTCTTCGCCGCCATGTCGGCAACTGCAAAAAAACATTATTCCAAAAGGACTCCCGCCTTGCCGGCGGGAGTCCTTTTGACTGCATAGCGCAGTCCGGGATGCCAAAGGGGCAGTATAAAACTCATTTTGAGTTTTATACTGCCCCTCGGAGAGCGGCCAACGGATCAGTTGCCGGCCCGCTTTTTCTGTGTCAGACGGTAGAACAGCTTGCACAGCTCGACAACGGGAATGACCGAAACGGCGAGTGCCAGCGCTATACCGTACTCGGGAAGGTTCAGCTCTGCAAGGCTGAATGCTTTGGCAAGGAAGGGTATTTCAATGACGGCGGTGGTCAGGATCAGGGACAGCGCACCGGCGCCCCAGAGCCACTTGTTCTGAGACTTGATGGCAAACACCGATCCGTGCAGGGAACGCATATTGAAGGAATGGAAAATCTCACCCATTGACAGGGTCAGAAACGCCATGGAGTAGCCCAGCATCTGCGCACTGTACTCGCCTGCGGCGATGGCTGCCGCATGGTGCATATCCGCCAGCACGTACCGACCGATGCAGTAGGAAACCAGCGTGATGACCGTCATATACACGCCCTGATAGGCGACGGCTATGCCCATACCGCCAGCGAAAACGCCCTCTTTGGGATCGCGCGGCGCTTTCTGCATGACGTCAGCTTCCGGTTTTTCCAGACCAAGCGACAGGGCAGGGAAGCAGTCGGTAATCAGATTGATCCAAAGCAAATGGACAGGCAGGAACACGGTGAAGTCCTCGCCGATGATGATGCCGATCATAGTCGCGCAGAAGATGGTCAGCACCTCGGACAGGTTGGAAGCCAGCAGGAACTGGATTGCCTTGCGGATATTGTCGTAGATACGGCGTCCCTCTGCGGCGGCAGACACGATGGTGGCAAAGTTGTCGTCCGCCAGGATCATGTCGGCAACGTTCTTTGTCACGTCGGTGCCCGTGATGCCCATGCCTACGCCGATGTCGGCGTTCTTGATGGAGGGGGCGTCGTTGACACCATCGCCCGTCATGGCAGTTACCTTGCCCAGCTTGCGCCACGCATTGACAATGCGTGTCTTATGCTCCGGCTGAACGCGGGCGTACACGGAATACTTCTGAACATCTGTCGCAAATTGCTCGTCGCTGATCTTGTCCAGATCGGCTCCGGTGATTGCCTGCGAGGCGTCGGTGATAATGCCCAGCTCCTTTGCAATGGCGACGGCTGTATCCCGGTGGTCGCCGGTGATCATGATGGGGCGAATCCCCGCTCGCCGGCATTCCTCAATCGCCGCCTTGACCTCCGGGCGGACGGGATCGATCATGCCGACCAGCCCAACGAAGCACAGATCACACTCCACGGCATCGGATTCGTACACGGCGGGGGGCGCGGACAGCTGCTTTTGCGCCACGGCAAGCACGCGCAGTGCACGATCCGCCATGCCCTTGTTGGCGGCAAGAATGCGCTCACGTCCCGCATCGGTCAGCGGAACGGCGGTGCCGCCCTCCAGCACGGTGGAGCAACGCTTGAGTATCTCGTCCGGCGCACCCTTGGTGAACTGGATATAGTGTCCGTCCTGCGCCCGGTGGACGGTGGTCATCATCTTTCTGCCGGAATCAAAGGGGATTTCCCCCACGCGGGGCAGCTTTTGCTTCTCACTGTTTTTATCCAGCCCCAGCTTGGCGGCATAGTTGACCAGTGCGCACTCGGTCGGCTCACCGACAGCAGCGCCTTCTCCGGCGTCAAATTCAGCGTCGGAGCAGAGCGACATGGCGTTAGCCAACAGACCTTCGTCCTCGCCTACATGATCGACAACCGTCATTTTGTTCTGCGTCAGGGTACCGGTCTTGTCGGAGCAGATGATCTGCGTACAACCCAGCGTTTCGACTGCCGTCAGTTTACGGATGATCGCATTCTTTTTGGACATGTTGGTCACGCCGATGGACAGCACAATCGTCACAACGGTGGACAATCCCTCCGGAATGGCGGCTACCGCCAGCGAAACGGCGATCATGAAGGTGTTCAGGATTGTTTCCGGCAGGTTTCCGCTGCCGTTCGTGATCAGCGATCCTGCGAGGTTGACTGCGAAGATGACCACGCAGATGCCCACTACCAAATAGGTCAAGATGCGGCTGAGCTGGCTCAGCTTGATCTGCAACGGCGTCTTGCCTTCCTCGGCCTGCGACAGTGCGGAGGCGATCTTGCCCATTTCGGTACCCATGCCGGTTGCCGTAATGACAGCTTTTCCGCGACCGTACACGACGGTGGAACCCATGAAAACCATATTGATGCGGTCGCCGAGCGGCACATCCCCGCTTTCTCCCGCGGACAGGCTCTCGGCAGTTTTGACAACCGGCACCGACTCACCCGTCAGGGCGGCTTCCTCGACCTTCATGCTGGCACACTCCAGGAGACGTGCGTCAGCGGGAACTGCATCGCCCGCTTCCAGAATGATGACATCGCCGACGACGAGATCTTCACTGTGTACGGACACCTGCTTTCCGTCGCGCAGCACCTTTGAGGTTGCGGCGGACATTTCCTGCAGGGCGGCGATCGCCTCCTCCGCTTTGGATTCCTGTACCACACCCAGCACGGCATTGATGACGACGACTGCCATGATAATGACGACATCGGAAGGAAAGCTTCCTTCGTAGACAGCCAGCACTGCCGAGATAGCGGCGGCGACCAGCAGGATGATCGTCATCGGCTCGACGAGTTGCTTCAGAAAGCGGAGAATGACCGATTCGCGCTTGCCCTCCGCGAGCTTGTTCTTGCCGTTTTTCTCCAGACGTGCGGCGGCTTCCGCGCCCGTCAGCCCGGTGCCGGACGAACCTACCTTGTCCAGTACGGCATCCGTAGTTTGCAGGTATTCCTTCATGCTCTGTTGCTCCTTTGTTCTTGCTGATAGTCGATAATCGGTGTTGCGAGGGAGCCCTTCCGGCTCATCGGCTTTCGTGATTTGCGGTGCCGCGCCCGGCAGGCTCCGAACGTCAAAAGAGACTTATCTGCCATGCTGTATGGCAGATAAGTCTCACCGTTTCAAGCGCCGCCAGACGGAGCATACGCTCGCGCCAGGATGTTGGCAGGCACTGCACTTCAACGTGCCGATTACTCCCCTATCTTATATGCGTATTCTACCATATCCGGATTGGGTTGTCAAGAGGTTTTTTGAAAATAACCCGGCGTGCCGCGTGCCTCCTTGACAGAAGTGTTCGCCGTTGCCCTGACGCAAATAAGAAAACCCCTTGACAACCGCGCGCATCGCGTGTATAATATAGCTGTAAAAATCTTGTTGAAAAGGATGTTTGTTCCGATGACAATTTACGACGAGCTGGTAGCACGGGGACTTATCGCCCAGGTGACCAACGAGGAAGAAATCAAAACCATGATCAATGCCGGTAAGGCAACTTTCTATATAGGCTTTGACTGCACGGCAGACAGCCTGACCGCCGGACATTTCATGGCGCTGACACTTATGAAGCGGTTGCAGCTGGCAGGCAATAAGCCGATTGCCCTTATCGGCGGCGGCACGACCATGATCGGGGATCCTTCCGGCAGAACCGATATGCGCAGAATGCTCACGCGAGAGGATATCGACCATAACGCGGAATGCTTCAAGAGGCAGATGGAGCGCTTCATTGAATTCGGCGAGGGCAAGGCGCTGATGCTCAACAATGCGGACTGGCTGCTGAATCTCAACTATGTGGAGCTGCTCCGTGAGGTCGGTGCCTGCTTCTCGGTCAATAATATGCTGCGCGCCGAGTGCTACAAACAGCGCATGGAGAAGGGACTGTCCTTCTTTGAATTCAACTATATGATTATGCAGTCCTATGATTTCTACTATATGTTCCAGCATTACGGATGCAACATGCAGTTCGGCGGGGACGACCAGTGGTCGAATATGCTGGGCGGCACCGAGCTGATCCGCCGCAAGCTTGGCAAGGATGCCTATGCCATGACCATCACCCTGCTGACCGACAGCCAGGGAAAGAAGATGGGCAAGACCGCCGGGAATGCCGTCTGGCTTGATCCCAACAAGACTGCTCCCTATGATTTCTATCAGTACTGGCGCAATGTGGATGATGCCGATGTGCTCAAGTGCATCCGGATGCTGACCTTCCTGCCGCTGGAGCAGATCGACGAAATGGCTCACTGGGAGGGCGCTCAGCTCAACCGGGCAAAGGAAATCCTCGCATATGAGCTGACACGTATGGTGCACGGTGAAGAGGAAGCCGAAAAGGCGCAGGCGGGCGCCCGGGCACTGTTCAGCGCCGGTGCGGACGCAGAGGTGCCGACACTGACCCTGCACGCCGAGGACTACCGGGACGGCAGTATCGGTCTGCCTGCCCTGTTGGTCAAGGCTGGCTTCGCCAAGTCCACGTCCGAAGCACGCACTGCCATCACGCAGGGCGGCGTAACGTTGGACGGCGAGAAAATCACCGACGTCAAGGCAGTGCTCACGCCCACGGATCTGGCGGAGGGCAAACTGCTCCGCAAGGGTAAAAAGAACTATATCAAGGTCGTGAACGGGTAATGGAGCAATCGAAAATCGACCGCATCAACGAGCTTGCCCGCAAGGCGAAATCCGGGCAGCCGCTCACGGCGGAGGAGATGGCGGAGCGGGAGGAACTGCGGGCGGAATACCTCCAGGCAGTACGGACGCATATGGCGAACGTGCTGGAGCACACCGTGATCCAGTATCCGGATGGCAGACGGGAAAAGGTGCGCGCCAAGACGGCGCCTGCCGCCGCACCGGAGAACCCGGAGGAGCAGATGGTTCGCGCGGCACTTGCGCCGGGCGGTGAGCCGCTGTGCCTGGGTTCGGACAGCGTGGAGGCGACAGAACGGCAGGGCGCGGCGCTGGCGCGGCTGTTTGAAGCGTCGGTAGGGACGGATGACCCGCTCCCGCCCTTCGTGGCACTGTACGGGGATCTGGGCGCCGGAAAGACTGCTTTTGTACGTGGGTTTGCCTCAATCCTGGCACCCGGCGTGGCGGTACATTCCCCGACCTTCGCGCTGGTTAACGAATACCGTGCGCCGGAGCATCCGCCGCTTTTCCACTTTGATATGTACCGTATCGGCTCGGAGGATGAGCTGTACTCCATGGGCTATGAGGACTATCTCGACCGGGGCATATGCCTCTGCGAGTGGAGCGAGAATATCCCGGATGCCCTGCCTGCCGAGCGCGTGGAAGTGCGCATCGGAAAGGATGCGGCGCATCCGGATCGGCGCACTCTGTCGGTATGCGTGAAGGGGGATCCCATATGCTGATTCTGGCGCTGGATTCCGCGGCGCTGTCCGGTTCGGTCGCACTGTGTGAGGATGGGATGCTGATCGCCGAATGTACGGTTTGCACCGGACACACACATTCCGAAACGCTGCTCCCTATGGTCGAGGCTGTTCTGCGGGCAGCAGGACGGCAGGTGGGGGATATCGGACTGTTCACCTGCACGGTCGGTCCCGGCTCCTTTACCGGTGTGCGCATCGGTGCGGCTACCGTGAAAGGGCTCGCCTTTGGGCGGGGTGTCCCCTGCATCGGTGTATCCACGCCGGAGGCGTTGGCGGAGAATGGGGTTCAGCTTGCCGCCGCGACGGGTGGCCTGCTTTGCCCTGTCATGAATGCCCGCCGTGAGCAGGTGTTCAATGCATTGTTTGAAGTGCGGGACGGTCAGGCGTGCCGCCTGTGTGCGGATCGCGCGTTGCCCATGGTGGAGCTGGGGCATGGATTGGCAGAGGATCCTGCGTATGCGGGACGACCTGTCCTGCTGACCGGCGACGGTGCCGCCATGACCGCACAGGTGCTGGAGGGTATCCTGCCGGCGGGGCGTGTGGTCTGCCTGCCGGAGCGTGACAGCCGTGTCAGTGCCTATCATGTGGCGCAGTGTGCGTTGCGCGCATATCGAGCCGGGGTTCGCACGACAGACGCGGAATTGACGCCTGTTTACCTGCGGATGTCGCAGGCGGAGAGAACCCGGACAGAAAAACTGGCGCAAAACGCACCAGAATCCGAAAGAAACGAGTGAGCGAGCATGAAAACGGAGAAAATTATAATCGGTTGCGATCACGGGGGACTGAATCTCAAGAACGCCGTCATCGCGCACCTGCGGGCGGCAGGCGTTTCCGTCGAGGACGTCGGCACGTACACGGCAGACTCCTGCAATTATCCGGAGTACGCCGACCGCGTGTGCCGCAGGATACAGGACGGAACGTATACGCTGGGTATTCTGATCTGCGGTACCGGAATCGGTATGTCCATGGCGGCAAACAAGCACGCGGGAATCCGTGCCGCCGCCTGTGAGAACACCTTTTCCGCGCGTATGACCCGGATGCATAACAATGCCAATGTGCTGTGCATGGGGGAGCGTGTCATCGGTCCCGGGCTTGCCTGCGACATGGTGGATCTGTTTATCTCCACTGACTTTGCGGGCGGGCGGCACGAGGCGCGTGTCGCCATGCTGGACGCACTGGACGGGCAGAGGGCAGAGGGAAGTAACCCGTAAGCATAAACGGAGGGAGGAGTGGCTCATGAGCAGACAGAAAGAGGAAAAATCCGGATCGGAGAATAAAGTTCCTTTTACAACGCGCCTTGCCGATGTGTTCCGCGCAGTGGCTGGAAAGCCCACGCCGCATAACTTTACCTCGGCTGTCATCTGCGCGGCTGGTGCATCGACCCGGATGGGGGGCGACACGACCAAGCAGTTCCTGGAGCTGGACGGTGTGCCGGTGATTGTCCGCACATTGCAGGCATACCAGGAAGCGTCCTGCATCCATGAGATACTGGTCGTGGCAAAGGCGGACGAGATCCCGCTTTACGAGGGAATGAAGGAGAAGTTCGGCTTGTCCAAGCTGACCCGAATTGTTCCCGGCGGGGAAACGAGGCAGGAATCCTCCCGGCTCGGCTCGGATGAGATCAGCCCCAAGGCGAAGTATATCGCGGTTGCGGACGGTGCGCGTTGCCTGACCACGCCTGCTGAGATCGACCGGGTATGCCATGCCGCGTACCAGTGGGAGGCGGCATCCGCCGGTGTTCCGGCGACCGACACGGTCAAGACGGTGGATACGTCACGTTTCGTGGAATCCACAACCGAGCGCGGACGCACATGGCTGGCGCAGACACCGCAGGTGTTCCGCGTTCCGATTTATCGCGCAGCGGCGTATGCCTGCCGGGACGAGGGGTTCCAGGCGTCGGACGACAACGCCATGGTGGAGCATCTGCACATTCCCGTTCGGATGGTGCAGACGCACAAGGAGAACATCAAGATCACCGAGCCGATTGATCTTGTGCTGGCGCAGGCGGTGCTGGAAGCACGTCGCGCCGCCGCCGCGCGGGGCGAGCAGGATGCGCTGCCGGATGACGGGAGTGCGCCCGCGGATGCGCAGGCGTCCGGGACTCACGCATGAGGATCGGTCACGGGTACGACGTCCACCGGCTGACGTCCGGGCGGCGTCTGATACTGGGCGGCGTGGAGATACCGTTTGAGCGGGGATTGCTGGGGCACAGTGACGCGGATGTCCTGCTCCATGCGGTCATGGACGCCGTGCTGGGCGCTTTGGCAGCGGGGGACATCGGGAAGCTGTTTCCCGACCGCGACCCTGCCTATGAGGGCGCTGACAGCTGGGAGTTGACCTGCCGCGTAGCGGAAGTCATGCGGGCGCAGGGATACCGTGTCGGCAATGTGGACGCCACTGTGGTGGCGCAGGCGCCCAGACTGGCAGCCTACATTCCAGCCATGCGGGCGCGTATCGCCGACGCATTGGGAACGGAGGTCGGGCGCATCAGCGTCAAGGCGACCACCGAGGAGCATATGGGCTTTACCGGCTCCGGCGAAGGGATCGCCGCACATGCGGTGTGTCTGCTGGAGGAACTGTCACCGTAACGGCAATGGCACAAACCTCTCCGCCTGCCGGGCGTTGCGACGCCCGGACGGGCGGAGTACGGCGCAGTGCCGCCGTGCGCCGCCTGTATTTGCCCTACGAATCCGCAAGTGTGCGCCTGCGCACCGTCACGGCGGTTTCCGACATCCTTCGACGTACAGCGACACGGTTCTGCCCAGTTTCAGTCTATGCCCATGTATCCGGGTCGGTGCGCATCCTTGCGGGCAAACAGGTGCTTCTGCCACCGGACAGTCACACACGGAACCCCGGGATCCGCACGCGGATATCCGGATAGACCACATACGAAAGGAGCGCGCTTATGCTATACATTGCACCTTCCCTGCTTGCCGCCGATTTCTCGGATTTGCAGAATGAGATCCGCCGTATGGAGGATGCGGGAGCCAATTATCTGCATTTGGACATCATGGACGGACACTTTGTGCCGAATATCAGCTTCGGGGCAGGGCTTGTCAGGTCGATCCGGCGGCACACCAGACTGTTTTTTGACGTGCACCTGATGATCTCCGACCCGTTGCGCTATGCGGAGGACTTTATCCGGGCGGGCGCCGACATCATCACGTTCCACTATGAGGCGGTGGAGGATCCGCTGTCTGTGCTGCGCGCCATACGCGCACTGGAAATGCCCTGCGGCATTGCCATCTCGCCCAAAACGCCGGTGGATGTGCTGTATCCGCTTCTCGGCGAGGCGAAAATGTTCCTGATTATGACAGTGGAGCCCGGCTTCGGTGGGCAAGCCCTGATTCCGGAAACGCTCGACAAGGTGCGCCACCTGCGCCGCTACGCCATCCAGCAGGGACGTGAGGTCAACATTGAGGTTGACGGCGGAATCGGCGCCGAAAATGCGCTTTACTGCACCGAGGCAGGCGCGAATATTCTTGTGTCCGGCTCCGCACTGTTCAAGTCCCGGCATCCGAAGGCGGCGATACAGAAAATGCGCGAAGCGTACAGGGAGCATCCGTTTTTGGGTTAACTCAACCGATCACGATCCCGAACCGGGAGCAGGAGTGCCTTCCGATACAGAGGGCGCTCTTGCGTGTTGGAAAAGGCGGTGGAGTTGCTTTGAAACATGACACCCAACTTTTCTGCACTTTTTTTCGGAAAGGCTTGACTTTGCACCCGGATTTTGGTATAATAGTGTCGCTTGCGGGAATGACCCGCGGGTGTATACACAGGGGAGGGCTCTGAAACTGTCACGCACGGCGCATTCCTCGCGTTTTGCCGCGCGCGGATGTGGGGGAGTTCTGCTTACAATCAGAAAAGGAGAGACAAATTATGAAAAAGCTGTTTGCGGTTCTGCTTGCAGCCCTGGCGGCGCTGACGCTGTTCGGCTGCCAGAACACGGAGAAGGATTCCACGGGGAGTGATTCTGCGACTGTCGGTGAGACGACTGCCGATACCGTGAAGGTGATGACTTACGCTGAGTTCCTCGCTGCCGAGGCGGATAGCAAGGTAACGGTTGAGGCGTATGTGCAGGCAAAGCAGTCCTGGTGGAAGGACGACAAGGGCGTTGGCAAGGCTACCCTGTACACGCAGGATCAGGATGGCGCGTATTTCATCTACGAACTGCCTATGGAGGAGGATCAGTACAACAAGCTGACCACCGGCACCAAGATTCGCGTTACCGGCAGCAAGGCGGTGTGGGAAGGCGAAATCGAAATCATGAACGGTACGCTGGATAAGGTGCTGGAGGGCAATTATGTTGCTCCCGCCGTCGATGTGACCGCTAAGCTGGGCACAGATGATCTGGCTACTTACATGAACCGTCTTGTTGCGTTCAAGGGCATGACTGTGGCTGCCAAGAAGGATGCCAACGGCAACGATGTTGCGTTCCTGTACAAGTGGAACGGCGCCGGTCAGGAGGGCGATGACCTGTACTTCGACGTGACGCTGGACGGCAAGACCTATACCTTTACGGTTGAGTCCTACCTGTGCGGCAAGGACAGCGAGGTCTACAAGGCAGTCAAGGCGCTGAAGGTCGGTGACAAGATCGACATGGAGGGCTTCCTGTACTGGTACAACGGAGCCAATCCGCACATCACGTCCGTGAAGGCTGCGAAGTAAATGAGAATATGGGGGAGCGGGTCCGCGTGAGCGGCAGGCTCCCCCATCCCTGCATCTGTGCAAGGATAACTGTGATAACTGCACGAAAAAAGGCACTGAAACAGGGAAAATTCGCCCGTCAGGCATTTGACTTGAGGGGCGTTTTGTGCTATAATAAATTGTTTACGGAACCGAAGGGAGGAGCGGCACATGGTCATACTCGGCATAGACCCCGGACTTGCCATTGTCGGCTGGGGCGTGGTGGATTATTCCGGCGCCCGCTTCCGGACGCTGGGTTATGGATCCATTGAGACCCCGGCGGGGATGGATACGCCGCAACGTCTCCTGACCATACGCCGCGGCATGAACGCGCTTCTGAAAAAGTATCGCCCGGAGCAGATGGCGATCGAGGAGCTGTTCTTTACAAAAAATATCACGACCGGTATCCGTGTGGCGGAGGCGCGGGGTATCATTCTGCTTGCCGGCGCCGAAGCAGGAGTGCCCATGGCGGAGTATACGCCGATGCAGGTCAAGCAGGCAGTGGTCGGCTACGGTTTGGCGGAAAAGCATCAGGTTATTGCCATGGTGACAAAACTGCTGGAGCTGCCGGCACCGCCCCGACCGGATGATACGGCAGATGCCCTGGCGATAGCGGTGTGCCACGCGCATACCGGCTGTTCCCGGCTGGCGGAATACTTCAACAGGAAGTAAGGGGAGGAAAGAATATGTGGTGTGCTGACAACTGGCACGATTACGAGCTTCTTGACACATCGGACGGCGAGCGCCTGGAGCGCTGGGGCGACTACATCCTCATCCGTCCTGACCCGCAGGTCATCTGGCGCGGGTGTGCCGCCTCGCCCCTGTGGAAGAAGGCAAACGGCATCTACCGCCGTTCCTCAACCGGCGGCGGCTCGTGGGTGAAGAATACGATGCCCGCCGAGTGGCACATTGGCTACGGCGACCGGTTGCGGTTTATCCTGCGCCCGATGGGCTTTAAGCACACGGGGCTTTTCCCGGAGCAGGCGGCGAACTGGGATTGGTTTTCCGCACTCATCCGCCGTGCGCGGGAGGTGGAGCCGGGACGGCAGGTGCGTGTGCTGAATCTGTTTGCCTATACCGGCGGTGCGACCGTCGCGGCAGCGGCGGCAGGCGCGGCTGTGGTACACGTGGATGCCTCCAAGGGAATGACTGCACAGGCGAAGGAAAACGCCCGCCTCTGCGGACTTTCCGAGGCACCCATCCGCTATATTGTGGACGATTGCAGTAAGTTCGTGGAGCGTGAGATCCGGCGCGGCAACCGGTACGATGGCATCATCATGGATCCCCCCTCCTACGGGCGTGGACCCGGAGGCGAGGTCTGGAAGCTGGAGGACTGCGTGAGCGGGCTGGTTGGACAGGCAGAAAAACTTCTGCCGGACAACGCGCTTTTCTTTCTGCTCAATACGTATACGACCGGGCTGTCACCCATGACCATGCGCTATATCGCCGATTTGAGTATCAAACCCCGCCATGGCGGGCATACCGAGGCGGGCGAGCTGTGCCTGCCTGTCCGGCAGACCGGATCGCCACTTCCGTGCGGCGGCAGTGTCCGCTGGGAAGCCTGACGGGACGGAAAGGAGAGCAACCGGATGGAGAACCGGAAACGGGAAAAAGGTGCGCCTTTTATTGAGATCAAGGATCTTTCCTATGCCTACCCCGGTGAGGAGGGACGCGGACAGCAGGTACTGTCACACATCAATCTGACGATCCGGGAAGGCGAGTACACCGTGATTCTCGGGCATAACGGATCGGGTAAATCCACGCTTGCCAAGCTCATCAACCTGGTCATCGACGATTACACGTATGCGGAAGGGCAGATACTGGTCGGCGGGCGGGACGTTATGGCGGACGACCTGACCGAGGAAGACCTGCTGGAGCTGCGCAGACAGGTTGGCATGGTGTTCCAGAACCCGGACAACCAGCTGGTCGCGACCATTGTCGAGGAGGACGTTGCTTTCGGACCGGAGAATCTCGGCATACCCAATCCGGAGTTGCGGGAGCGGGTGGATGCCGCACTGGCGACGGTCGGTATGAGTGAGTATGCGCACCATGAGCCGCATCGGCTGTCCGGCGGGCAGAAACAGCGCGTTGCCATCGCGGGCATTATCGCCATGAAACCGCGCTGTATGATCTTCGATGAGTCAACCGCCATGCTGGATCCGTTGGGGCGGCGCGAAGTGCTCGCCACGATGGAAAAGCTCAACCGTGAGGAAGGGATAACTGTGCTGTCCATCACGCACTATATGGATGAGGCGGCGCGGGCGGATCGCGTTATCGTGCTGTCGGACGGGCAGATCCTGCTGGACGGCACGCCGGGCGAGGTGTTTGCACATGCGGACACGTTGCGGACGGCAGGATTGGATGTGCCGCAATGTACCGCTGCCGTGCAGTATCTGCAGGCGCGCGGCGTGTGCATCCGGGGGGATCTGAACACACCGGAGCAGTGCGCCGCCGCACTGCTGGATGCATGGCGTACGCGCGGAGGCGCAGGCAGGACACAGGCAGGAAAGTAAGTACCGTATATGATGAGAAAGAAAAACAGGCAGGTATCCCCGGCAGATCCTGCACCGGTAGGTTCGGCTGTGCCGGAAAATTGGCAGGGCGGAGATGTCATGCTCCGGCTGGAGCATATCACCTATCGCTACTCTGCCGGGACACCCTTTGAAGTCAAGGCATTGGACGACGTGACGCTGGATATCCGCCGGGGACGCATAACCGGACTGATCGGGCACACCGGCTCCGGAAAATCCACATTGGTTCAGCTGCTGAACGGGCTGACTCGCCCGGAGGCGGGGCGGGTTCTGCTGGACGGGCAGGACATCTGGCAGGATCCGAAGCAGATCGGCAAGGTGCGTTTCCGCGTGGGGCTGGTCATGCAGTACCCGGAATATCAGTTGTTCGAGGAGACCGTGCGGGCGGATATTGCCTTCGGTCCCCGCAATATGCAGCTGTCCGGGGAGGAGATCGCCGAACGTGTGGACGAGGCGGCGGCGTTTGCCGGCGTTGACCCCTCGCTGATGGATAAATCTCCCTTTGACCTGTCCGGTGGGCAGAAGCGTCGCGTGGCGATCGCGGGCATTATGGCGATGCGCCCGGAGGTGCTGGTGCTGGACGAGCCGGCGGCGGGGCTGGATCCGCAGGGACGCCGGGACATTTTCGGCGGCATCCGCGCCTATAACCGGGAAACCGGTTCTACGGTGGTAATCGTCAGCCACAGTATGGAGGATATGGCGCAGTATTGCGATGACGTGGCGGTCATGGCGCACGCGCGCCTCCTGATGACGGGAACGCGGGACGAAGTCTTTGCCCGCGCCGATGAGCTGGAGGCGGTCGGTCTGGATATCCCGGTCATCACGAAACTGTCTGCCTTGCTCCGGCAGGGCGGCATGCCGCTTGACCCCGGTCTGTACACGCTGGAGGCGGCGGAGGCGGCACTCGCGCAGGTGTTCGGACTGCCAGCCGACAGGGAAGGGGGGGAAAAACGATGAAGGGTATGACGTTGGGGCAATACTACCCCGCCGATTCGGTTCTGCACCGCATGGACCCGCGCATCAAAATCCTATGCACGATCGCTTTTATCGTGGCTTCCTTCCTGTGCGTGAATTTTTTTGCCTTTATCCTGCTGGTCGCGTCTGCGGTTGCGTTGATTTTCCTCAGCCGTATTCCGCTGAAGGTCGTCCTGCGCAGCGTGCGCCCGCTGATTTTCATCATGGCGTTCACGGCGGTGCTGAATATCTTCTGGGTTACGGATCCGGGCGCCGACCCGTTGTTTCACTGGCATTTCATCACGATTTACGAGAAGGGACTGTACCATGCTCTGTTCATTCTTTTGCGCATTGTGGCGATGGTTATCGGCACCAGCCTGTTCCTGACCTATACGACCTCCCCCATTGCACTGACCGATGCCATCGAGCGGCTGCTGTATCCGCTTGCCAAGCTGCACGTGCCGGTACACACCTTTGCCATGATGATGACCATAGCCCTGCGGTTTATTCCGACCATCGTGGATGAAACGGACAAAATCATGTCGGCGCAGAAGGCACGCGGCGCGGATTTCACGACCGGCTCGCTTGCCAGCCGTGCCAAGGCGCTGATTCCTGTCATTGTGCCGCTGTTCGCCTCGGCGTTCCGGCGGGCAGATGAGCTGGCGACAGCTATGGAGTGCCGTTGCTACCACGGCGGAGAGGGGCGGACTCGCCTGCGCGTCCTCCGGTGCCATGCGCGGGACTTTGTCTTGCTGGCGGCGGTGGCTGTCCTGATCGCCGGTGTGGTGATCATCAACATTGAGGGTGCCCGCCATGGGTGGCTGTACACCATGCAGTTCGGCCGGTTCATGTAAAGGCTTCAAAACAGTATGACGCAGTCTACACACTCCGCACGAGAAATTTCGGATGATTTGCCAAATGCAAACACAAATAATTGTTGCATGTTCACAAAAACGACGCGATAATCCGTTATTCTGCCCGACCGGCTACCATGAATTATGTGCAAATTGCACAGCGAATTCGTGCCATGCCGATCGGGCAGACGTTGTTTGACGCTTTCTGTCGAAAAAAATCTGTTGACAGACAAGAGAAAATCTGCTAAAATACCACGTATTGACGGGGCAACCCGCGAAAGGAGCACAGGAGTGAATCGGAATCCCGACGGAATCGCCGCAGCAGAGGTGCGCGGGCTGATCCGAGAAGCACAGGCAGGCAGTCAGGTAGCGTGCTCCGCCCTGCGGCGGCAGTACGACCCGCTGGTGCAGACGATGCTGAACGGCTTTTACTCCTCATGCCGTACCGTGCAGGAGCGGAAGGATCTGGCTGAGGAGGCAGAGTATGCTTTCCTCGGTGCACTTTCCTCCTATGACGTGGGGCAGACGGAGGTCACGTTCGGACTGTATGCGCGCGTGTGCCTGCGCAACGGGCTGGTGTCCGCTGTGCGGCATATAGAGGCGTTGCGCAGACTGCACGTGGTGCCGCTCGCGGAACAGCTGGTGCCGGACAGGGAAGACGTCGCCGCAGGCGTGGCGGCGGAGGAACGGTTCGCCGCGCTGTGCCGCTTTGTGCAGGGGAGCCTGTCGGAGTACGAAAATCGTGTCTGGTGGGCGTATGTCGCGGGGACACCGGTGTCGCAGATCGCGGCGGCACTCGGCAAGGACGAAAAGTCTGTCCACAATGCGGTGTACCGGATACGGCGCAAACTGCGTTGCCGCCTGGAGACGAGGACGGAGGAATGATGCGCTCTTCCGTTTGACCGCCGGGCGGAGCCCCGGTGTGTATGTCCTGATGGTTTAAGCAAAACACGGTAAACGGGATGGCGGTCCGAATCCGCCGAGGGACAACTTTTACTCTATCAAAGCGAGGTAAGAATCATGTACGAAGACGAAGTGATGGATGTGAACGCGGCAGAGCCTGTGTATCAGGACGAGACTCTGGTCTGCAAGGAATGCGGCAAGGAATTCGTGTTCACGGCTGGGGAGCAGCGCTTCTATGCGGAGAAAGGCTTCCAGAACAAGCCCAAGACCTGCAGAGCGTGCCGCGATGCGCGCAAGAACGGCGCGGAAAAGGCTGAAAAGCCCCGTTACGAGGCAGTCTGTGCCCAGTGCGGTGCCGTTGCATGGCTGAAGTTCCAGCCGCAGACGGATCGGCCGGTCTACTGCGACGCATGCTATAATGCGATGAGGGCAGCCCACCGCTGAGTCTTTGCCTTCTATACGGATCGGTGCGGCAAACGGTAGCGGAATGGTCGTTTCCGCATAGGCGTCCGCGCCACGATACGGCGGCGTTTCCCGTGCGCAAAAAGGATACCGTGATCGCTTCACGGTATCCTTTTTGCCGTTGGGCATTAGCGCGTCCCGCCGGCGCTCTTTTGCATTCCCGGAAAGTTTACACACGCCACTTGCATCCCCTGCCGGGATGTGCTATAATGTGTCGGAAAGAAAACTGTGGGAGGATACCATGCGCTTTTACGGATTTCAAAAAATGACACTGCTTGATTTTCCGGGCAAGGTTGCCTGTACGCTGTTCACGGGGGGGTGCAATATGCGCTGTCCCTTCTGTCACAACGCGTTGCTGGTCACGGAACTGGAGCAGGGAAACGATACATGGGACGAGGCGGAAGTGCTGACATTTCTTCGGCGTCGGAAGGGATTGCTGGACGGCGTGTGCGTCACGGGCGGGGAGCCGACGCTTCAACCGGAGCTTGCCCCCTTCCTGCGGCGGGTGAAGGAATTGGGGTATGCCGTCAAGCTGGATACCAATGGAACACGCCCGGAGGTACTGCGCGCGTTGGTGGGGGAGGGGCTGGTGGATTACGTTGCCATGGACGTCAAGAACAGCCCTGCCCGGTACGCACTGACGGCGGGCGTCCCGGCGGCGGAGCTGTCCGGTGTGTTTACCAGCATGGATTTTCTCCTCAGCGGCACTGTGGACTATGAATTCCGCACCACCGTTGTCCGGGAACTGCACACGGAGGCGGATATTGCAGCGATTGCCGACCGGATTGCCGGAGCGCGGCGCTATTTCCTGCAGAATTTCAAGGACAGCGGAAGCCTTGTGGGTGCCGGAACGTATACGGCGCATACGCCGCAAACGCTGGCGGCGATGTGTAAAATCGCGTGTGACAAGGGAATTCCGACCGAGTTGCGCGGCGTGTGAACGCCCGGCACCGCCGGAGCGGGAAACCGGGTTGACACAATATCTTGATGATTTTTTGAAATTTGGCACAAAATATAGTAAAAATGGGCTTGACAAACCACGACAAGTATGGTATAGTATAGGAGCGGCGCACGCGTCGGTGAACTGCCGGACGCAGTACGTACGCCGGAACAAAGTAGCAGAGGAGAGCAGTATGTATACAGTAGTCAAACGGGACGGCAAGGTTGTCAATTTCAACCTGAGCAAGATACGCAATGCAATCATTAAGGCGTTTGATGCCTGTGATTTGCAGTATAATGATGACACCATCGACTTTCTGGCGCTGAAGGTCACGTCCGATTTCCAGTCCAAGATCAAGGAGGATCGGGTGTCGGTGGAGGATATTCAGGACAGCGTGGAGTCGGTCCTGATTAAGGCGGGCTATGACGAGGTCGCCAAGGCATATATCCTGTATCGTAAGCAGCGTGAGCGTATGCGCAATATGAGCAATACGTTGCTGGACTACAAGAAGATTGTGGACAACTACCTCAAGGTCAATGACTGGCGCGTCAAGGAGAATTCCACCGTGACCTATTCGGTCGGCGGTCTGATCCTGTCCAACTCCGGCGCCATTACCGCCAACTACTGGCTGAGCGAGGTTTACGACGAGGAGATCGCCGATGCGCACCGGAACGCGGACATTCACCTGCACGACCTCTCCATGCTGACCGGCTATTGCGCCGGGTGGTCGCTCAAGCAGCTGATCCAGGAGGGACTGGGCGGTGTGACCGGCAAGATCACCTCTGCGCCCGCCAAGCATCTGGCAACGCTGTGCAACCAGATGGTCAACTTCCTCGGTATCATGCAGAATGAGTGGGCAGGCGCACAGGCGTTCTCGTCCTTCGATACATACCTCGCCCCCTTTGTCAAGTGTGATAACATGAGCTATGATGCCGTCAAGAAGTGCATCGAATCCTTCATCTTCGGCGTCAATACTCCTTCCCGGTGGGGCACGCAGGCACCCTTCTCCAACATCACGCTGGACTGGGTTGTCCCGCCCGACCTCGCCGAGCAGAACTGCATAGTCGGCGGCAAGGAAATGGACTTCAAGTATAAGGATTGCCAGCACGAGATGGACATCGTCAATAAGGCGTTCATCGAAACCATGATTGAGGGCGATGCCAACGGCCGCGGCTTCCAGTATCCCATCCCCACCTATTCCATCACCCGCAATTTTGACTGGTCTGACACGGAAAATAACCGGTTGCTGTTTGAAATGACCTCCAAGTACGGCACACCGTATTTCTCCAACTATGTCAACAGCGATATGGAGCCGACCGATGTCCGTTCCATGTGCTGCCGCCTGCGCCTTGACCTGCGCGAGCTGCGCAAGAAATCCGGCGGCTTCTTCGGAAGCGGTGAGTCCACCGGCTCGGTGGGCGTTGTCACCATCAATATGCCCAGCATTGCCTACCAGGCAGCCAACGAGGAGGACTTCTACCGCCGCCTCGACCGGTTGATGGATATCTCTGCCCGGTCGCTCAAGATCAAGCGCCGCGTCATCACCCAGCTGATGGAGAACGGACTGTATCCCTACACCAAGCGTTACCTCGGCACCTTCGCCAACCACTTCTCGACGATCGGACTGGTCGGCATGAATGAGGCGTGCCTCAACGCAAACTGGATCCGCGAGGATCTGACACATACGGCGGCGCAGAAGTTTACCGCCGCGGTGCTGAATCATATGCGGGAGCGTCTGTCCGATTATCAGGAAATGTACGGCGACCTGTACAACCTGGAGGCAACGCCCGCCGAGTCTACCTCCTATCGCTTTGCCAAGCACGACAAGGAGCGCTTCCCGGACATCATCACGGCTGCCCGCGACGGCGATACTCCCTACTATACCAACTCCTCCCACCTGCCGGTCGGCTACACGGAGGACATCTTCACGGCGCTGGATATTCAGGACGAGTTGCAGACGCTGTACACATCGGGAACGGTTTTCCATGCATTCCTTGGAGAAAAGCTTCCTGACTGGAAGGCTGCGGCGGCACTTGTGCGCAAGATTGCGGAGAATTACCGTCTGCCTTACTACACGCTGTCTCCCACCTATTCGGTCTGCCGCGACCATGGCTATCTGACCGGCGAGCAGTATACCTGCCCCATCTGCGGTCAGAAGACAGAGGTGTACAGCCGTATTACCGGCTACTACCGTCCCGTTCAGAACTGGAACGACGGTAAGTCGCAGGAATTCAAGGATCGCAAGACCTATGACCTCGGCGCCTCCCACCTGACGCATACCGGACCCATATCGGGCGGTATTGCATCCGGGGAAACCGAGCAGGAAACCGCCGCACCGGCAGAGATGCAGTCCTGCAATGCGCAGGTTTACCTGTTCGCTACGCCCACCTGCCCCAACTGCAAAATCGCGGCGGCGGCGATGGACAAGCTGGGCATGGTCTATGAAAAGGTGTATGCCAACGAGCATATTGATATGGCGAAGGAGTTCGGCGTCCGTCAGGCTCCCACGCTGGTGATTGTCTCGGACGGCGCGATTGAAAAGTACGCCGGTCTGCCGGAAATCAAGAAGTATCTCGCCGGACTGGCGCAGTAAATCCGACATGGGGGGTCCGCACATCCTCGGCATGAGTCAGCGGTTCCTCCCTAAAAAAACAAAGCGGTTCCGGTATCCGGAGCTGCTTTCCGCAAGGCGGGGAAGGGGACTGTATGCTGTATTCATCCACAACATCCGGCATGGTCGATGTGTACGGGCTGGAGCGCGGACTTGAACTGATGATGGACGCCGGGTTTCCGGCAATCGACCTGAATCTGGGAGACAACAACGAATACCTGTTCCGGGAGGACTGGCGCGAGACCGCCGACCGCATCAAGACGCTGGCAGATCGTCGCGGCGTGGTATTCAATCAGGCGCACGCGCCCTTCGGCGGCGGATATGCGCACTATACGGAGGTGCTGGTGCCGCAGATGCCGCGCGTGTTCGCCTTTGCGGGACGTGTGGGTATCCGGCAGGTGGTGGTGCATCCCCTGCAGAGGGGGCGTTACTACGGGCACGAGCAGGAGCTGTTCGACATGAACATGGAGTTCTACCGTTCGCTTGCGCCGTACGCCCGCGAGGCGGGCGTGCGTATTGCCATTGAGAATATGTGGCAGAACCATCCGGTCAACGGACACATCGTGGATGACGTGTGCGCGGATCCGCACGAGCTGGCGGCATACTACGACACGCTGGATGATCCGGACTGCTTCACGGTCTGCCTGGATTTGGGGCACGTGGCGCTGTGCGGGCGGGAGCCGGAGGATGCTGTGCGTGTCCTCGGTCACGATCGGCTGGGCGCACTGCACATCCATGATGTGGACTACGTGAACGATCTGCACAACCTGCCCGGCATGGGCGGTATCCGGTGGGATGCGGTCTGCCGCGCGTTGGCGGATATCCGCTACCGGGGAGAGATGACACTGGAAGCGGCGCGCTTCCTGTCGCACTATGATAAGGACTTCCGCCCGACCGCCTGCCGCTTCATGGCGGACTGCGTTGCGCACCTTGCCGCGACGGTGGAGCGGATGATGGAGGTATAAAGAAAACCGGGGAGCTTCTCAAAAGCTCTCCGGTTTCCTTTTCTGTCTATTGCCAGTGGAGTGTGGCTACATGGATCTTCCGCCGCCACCGTGCGATCTGCCGGAAGAGCTGGTATGTGTGGAGGAGCCGCCGCCGGAAGATTCCTTGGGCTTGGCTACCCGTGATACCGTCCGGTACAGGAAAATATCCCGTGCTTCCGTGATGTTCACGCTGTTTCCTTTGATGTAGCTTCCGGCGTAGCGCTGTTGCCTGACCGATTTGAGAGAGGATCGCATGGCATTCGTTGCGATCAGCCCGACTCCCAGGCCGACCGCCAATCCGACAAAAATCCATATGGTGTCGTATGAACGGTAATCCAGAACCTCGTCCCGCACATCCTGCGCGAAAATCCGGAAGGCGGCGCCGTACCGGTTTGCGCGGATGTCGTCCTCCATGTCGTCGAAAATGGATTCTATATCGGCATCCCGGATGGCTTTTATGCCCTCCCCGCTTGTGGAGAGCCACACTTCCTTGCTGGATCCGTTGATGTAGCGCAGGAACAGAGCACCGTCCCTGTTCGCACCGTATCCATAGCCGTTGTAGTCAAAGTAGTCATCCGCGTAGTCCCGTGGTGTCTTGCCGTCGAGCGTGTTGGTCGTGACCACCACAATATCAAAGTTCAGCTCCTCGCTGTACTGATCCAGGGTGGCACGCAGGGAATCAGCCTCAGCCTGACTCAGCAAACCGGCATTGTCCACCAGCCGGGGCGGGTGGGCGTCTGCCGCGCCGACCGTCAGAACGCCGACCGTCAACAGCAACAGCAGGCAGATACCGAGAATGATTGCCGCCAGTATCCCCGCACGGCTCCGCCGGGGGATTCGTACTGTCTTGCTCATACCCGTCACCCCCTCACGCCAGCAGATAGATGAGGTAGGACAGTCCGATGATGCCCGCACTGACTGCGGCGGTCAGTCCCCAAAGCCATTTGTGGTACGCCGCCTTGTCCAGCGGCAGATTGCCAACGAACTTGCCGGTCTGCCCGTTCATGGCAAAGGTATAGGTCTGCCCGTTCCACTTGGTGGTCAGCAGCCAGACCGGTAACAGCGCGTACAGCGTTTTGCCTGCCTGCATCCGCACTGAAACGTGCTCCGGTACGATGCTGGAGTATCCGGTCACCGTGGATATGACCGCCGCCTGGGTGCTGTTCTTGATGCGTTCATTGGCACGCTCCTCACAGTCTGTGGCGGATTCATTGTAGCGGTCGGCGAAGAATCCGGACAGGTACGCAGTCCGGAAATCCACCGCATCGCGGTAGTCGAACGGTTCAATGGATTCCATCAGGTCGTTCGGTATCCGGGTCGATCCGTCCACCGGAACGTGCTCAAAGGACAGCGATCCGCGGCGGAAAACCGCGTAGTGCGAGGTTTCGGTGTAGATGTAGTCCTTACTGCTCCATGTGCGCACCTGCGTTGCCCGGAAGCGAATGCCGGTCTCGCAGTCTGCGTCGTACAGCCAGAAGGGAACGTAGATGCCCTTGACTTCCTGCAGGTGGTTCTCGTCCTTGAACACCTTGGGCAGGAGCCGCTTGCCGGACAAGTGCTTTGCCATGGCGGCAATGGCGGCTTTTTTGTCCAACTTGAACGGAATGACCAGATCGGGACGCAGCTCACCCTCCAGGTTTCCCTTGAGGATGACGGGGTTCCCGCAGAAGGGGCAGAAGGTGGCGGCTGCCGACGCTTCCGCGATGATCTCGCCGCCGCAGGAGTTGCAGACATAGGTTGCCATGCTTTGCGCTTCCGCCGCGTCCCACGACTGGCTTTCGGTCTTCCAATCCAGGTGATCCGGCTGATCCTCCCGGACTGTCTCGTCGAACTGCCGGAGCGTATCCAGCTCGAATTCCGTATCGCAGTACGGACATTTCATTTTCTGGAGACTGGTGTCGAATTCAATGGCGCCGCTGCAGCAGGGACATTTGAATTCCTGAATGGTGTGTTCCATAGGGAACGCCCTCCTCCGTTATTCAGAATGGGAGATCAGCGAACGATGTCGTTCTCGTCGAAGCGATTGCCGCACTCCGGGCAGAACTTAGGCGGGTTGGTCGGATCCTCCGGAACCCAACCGCACTTGTCGCACCTGTAGCGGGGGGCAGCCTCCGGCTTCTTGGCGCCGCACTCGGAGCAGAATCTCCCCGTGTTATGCGCGCCGCAGGTGCAGACCCAGCCATTGTCCGCCGGGCGTGCCGTGCCGCATTCGGGGCAGAATTTGCCTGTCGCGGTCTTTCCGCATTCCGGGCAGATCCAACTGTCAGCCGGCTTTGCTTCCGGCTTTTTGGCGCCGCACTCGGGACAGAATTTCCCGGTGACGGTCTTCCCGCAACCGGGGCAGATCCAGCTGTCGGCGGCGGGAGCCTGCGCCGGGGCGGGCTGAGGCTGTGCTGCCTGCTGTTGTTGCTGCTGCTGTTGCATGGCGTACAGATTTTGCGTGTTGGCACCGGCATTCATTGCCATACCCATGCCCATAAAGCCGGTCATCGCGCCGCCCGTGTTGCCTGCGGCGGTGCGCATAGCTTCTGCCTGCGCGGTGGCAAGCATACTGGCAGCCATACCGGGATCGCGGTATGTGGCTGCCCGCTGATCCTGCCGGAGCAGTTCGGCGTCCTCCTCGGACAGCGTGACACCGCCCAATGCGACCGACACGACCGACAGTCCGCGCTTTTCTGCCCACTCGGCGGTCAGCTCCTGGTTGAGGTAATCCCGCAGCTCCTTGGTGTGGTTCATCAGCTGATTGGGGCGAAGCTCCAACTCGGACATACGCCCGACAGCAGGCATGAGTGCCGAAACGAACTCGGTCTTGAGCTGACCGTCCAGCTCGGAGCGCTCGTAACTGCCTGCCACGTTGCCGCAGACGTTGGTGTAGAACAGGATGGGATCGGAGATGCGGTAGGAGTAGGTTCCGTTGACACGCAGGCGCACATCGCGGTCGATGCCGACGCGGCTGTCCACAACGCGGAAATCAATGGGCGTTGCGGTCCCGAACTTGTTGTCCAGAATTTCCTTGGTGTTGAAGTAGTACACGCGCTGATCCTTGCCGGGGTCTCCGCCGTAGGAGAAGCGCTTTCCGATTGCGGTAAAGGTCTTTTTAAGCGAGTCGCCGAATTTGCCTGTGAAAACGCTCGGTTCACTGGAGCTGTCCCATGTGAATTCGCCCGGTTCGGCGCAGATCTCCGCAACCTTCCCCTGATCCACGATAATCATGCACTGTCCGTCCGCCACGGCGATGCCGGAGCCGTTGGAAATGACGTTGTCGTTCCCCTTGGTGTTGGAGGAGCGGCGGGTAGTCTTCTTCTGTCCCCGCACGACCAGCGTGTTTTTATCCAGAGCATCGCAGTAGAAGAATTCCTTCCACTGGTCGGCAAGCACGCCGCCAGCCGAGCCGAAAGCCGCCTTAATCAGTCCCATACGAATGTGACTCCTTTCAGATGTAGCCTGCCCTCCGTCCCGGAGGGTTTTGTTACCTCTATTATACAGGATTTCACGGTTTTTGTCAACTGTTTTGTGAAACACTGCAGGTCGTCGCGGGTTTTGTTTGCATCACCGGGGACATATCTTCCGTCATGCGCTACTGCGCCGCTAAAGGAGCGGCAAAACTGCCACAATATTTCCCGTCATATTACCCAGTATTCACACTGCGTTCACAAATATATGGTAGAATGTGAACACCGTGTATGCTGCCCGTGGAGGGATTTGTGATCTCCCCGCAGGCGAACGGAGAAAGGACAAGAATGAGCAAATATAAGACAGAATCCAGGGCTGCGTGCCCCGTCCGGAAAACATCCATCGGTGGTCAGGCACTCATGGAGGGCATTATGATGCGCGGTCCGCGCCTTACCGCTATGGCGGTGCGCAATCCGCGCGGGGAGATTGTGCTGGAGAAATTCCCGACTTCCTCCGGCAAGCGGCCGTGGCCCTGGCGGGTTCCGGTCATCCGCGGCATATTCAATTTTGCGGACAGCATGATATTCGGTTATCGGTGCCTGATGCGCTCTGCCGAAATATCCGGACTGGAGGATGCAGAGGAGGAGATGCGCCGCGAAAAGGCAGAGCGCCGCGCCGCGCGGGAGGCTGCGAAGAAGGGAACTCCCCTCGCGGCAACCGGCGACAGCAACGCCGAGGCGATCCCGCCTGCCGATGCCGCGCCGGAGGACACTGCACCGGCGGCACAGCCCGACGCGGAAGCCGCGCCGGAACAGTCGGTCGCCGAAACGTCTGCCCGCGGCAAGGATGGCGGCAAAGACAAAAAGACTTCTCCGCTGATGCTGGCAGTGACGGTAGTCAGCATCGTGCTGGCGTTGGCGCTTGCCATCGGACTGTTCATCATTGTGCCGACATGGCTGTACGAGACGCTTGCCGCGCATGTGGATTGGCTGGATGCGGACAACCGATACACCAAGTCGATCTTTACCGGTATCCTGAAGATTATCCTGCTGGTCGGCTATATGGCTGCCGTTTCGCTGATGAAGGATATCCGGCGCACCTTCCGTTACCATGGCGCCGAGCACAAAACGATTTTCTGCTATGAGGCGGGATTGCCGCTGACCGTGGAAAACGTGCGGATACAGCGCCGGTTTCACCCCCGTTGCGGCACCTCGTTCCTGATACTGATGGTGCTTGTCAGCATCCTGGTCGGCTTTTTCATCCCGCCGACCCTGTATACGGGGAACCGCATAGTCAATACTCTGCTGTACAGCGGAATCCGCATTCTGCTGGTGCCCGTCATTGTTGGGCTTGGCTATGAGCTTATCAAATTCTGCGGGCGGCATGACAACTGGCTGACGCGCATCATCGCGGCTCCGGGACTTGCCCTGCAGCACATCACCGTCTTTGAGCCGGATGATTCCATGATCGAGTGCGCCATTGCCGCTGTCCGGGAGGTCATTCCGGAGGACGGCAGCGATGCCTGGTAACGGGAATCCGGGGCAGGCGCCGTCCAACGCGGCATATCCGGGGGTTCCCGGTATTTTTCCGGCAAACGCCGGACAGTATGGAGGATTTGCTATGTCTGTCAAGGTAATCGAATGCAAGGACTATGAAGAGATGTCTCGCGTCGCCGCCGGGCTGGTGGCGGACGTTATGCGCGCCCGGCACGATGCCGTGCTGGGGCTTGCCACCGGATCCACGCCCGTGGGAATGTACCGGGAGCTTGCCCGAATGAACCGCGCGGGCGAGATAGACTTTTCTGACGTGACCACGGTCAACCTGGACGAGTACTATCCCATCTCACCGGAGAACGACCAGAGCTACCGCTACTTCATGAACGAGAATCTGTTCAGTCATGTGAACGTGGATCTGTCCCGCACCTTCGTGCCGGACGGTGCTGCGACCGACCCGGATGAGGCGTGCCGCCGCTATGAGGAGATCCTTGCATCGGTCGGTCAGGTGGATATACAGGTTCTGGGCATCGGGCAGAACGGGCATATCGGTTTCAATGAGCCGGCGGACACGCTGTGCGTTGCCACGCACGTTACCGATCTGACCCCCTCTACCATCAAGGCGAATGCCCGCTTCTTTGCCTCCGAGGCGGAGGTTCCGACACGCGCGCTGACTATGGGGATGGGAACCATTCTGCGCGCGAAAAAGATTCTGATTATGGCGAACGGAGCAGCCAAGCGCGATGCCGTGGCTACTATGCTGGCTGGCGGATTGACGACTGCCTGCCCCGCCTCGCTCCTCAACCTGCACGCTGACGTGACGCTGGTCTGTGACGGCGCGGCGCTGGGTAGGTAATCCTGCCGGCACCTGAGAAAACCTTCCAGCCTGCCTGACCGCATAACCCCTTCCGGCACGGCTCATACTCCCTTTACCGAAAAAAAGGGGGAGTATGAGCCATGTACCGCAGTAAGGTTGTCATATGCGGCGTCAATACGTCGCGGCTGAAGGTTCTCTCCGAGGAGGAGAAGCAGGCGTTGCTTCTCCGCATGAATGACCAATCGTTGGATGCGGCGGCGCGGCGGCAGGCGCGGCAGGACATGATTCTCGGCAATCTGCGGCTGGTGCTCTCCATCATACAGCGTTTCACCGGACGCCGCGAGAGCGGTTGGGTTGTGGACGATCTGTTTCAGGTCGGTTGCATTGGGCTGGTCAAGGCGGTGGACAATTTTGACCCCGCCCGTGAGGTTATGTTTTCCACTTACGCTGTCCCCATGATCCTCGGGGAAGTGCGCCGCTTCCTGCGGGACAGCGCCGCCGTCCGGATCAGCCGCTCCACGCGCGACCTTGCCTATCGGGCGCTGACCGTGCGGGAGGAGCTGACTGCCGAGAACCAAAAGGAACCGACGGTGGACGAGATCGCCGGGCGGCTGGGCGTACCGCGCGGGCAGGTGGCTGCGGCGATGGAGGCGATTGTCGAGCCGCTGTCACTGTACGAGCCGGTATACAGCGAAAACGGCGATTCCCTTTACGTGATAGACCAGCTGAGCGACTCCTCGCGTGATGCGAGCGACGAGTCCTGGCTGGAGAACATTGCTCTGCGGGAGGCGGTCGCCACGCTGAATCCGCGCGAGCAGACCATTATTCGCCTGCGCTTCTATCAGGACAAAACGCAGATGGAAATCGCCTCGGAGATCGGCATATCGCAGGCGCAGGTATCCCGGCTGGAGAAAGCGGCGTTGGAAAAGCTCCGGCGGCAGTTATGAGCCTGCCGTGCCGCGCCGGACGGTTTTCTGCCGGCGCGTGCCCGGCAGATTGCAGAGCAAAGGCTGCCTTGAATTTCAATACAAATGACGGAAGAAAGAAAGGAACACCGACATGGATAAGCATTTCAGACTCATCCTGAAGGATGAGGGACAGGACATCTATATGCCCCGGCAATGCCAGAGCTGGGGGTACCGCTACGGACCCAGTATCATGGTGCACGGCGACATATGCGAGGCATGGTTTGCTTCCCCGGGCGACGGCTACGAAGCGGATTGGTTTACCTATCGGCACTCCGAGGACGGAGGCAGGACGTGGAGCGAGGAACGCGTGGTCATGACCCCGGTTCCGAATTCCATGGATTGGTTTTCGGTCTGCGATCCGGCGGTGTTCAAGTACGGTAAGTACTACTACATAGGATATACCTCCACTGTTTTCGCAAACGGCGGCGGTGTGTGCAACAATGGCTTTGTTGCCCGCTCCACCTCTCCGACCGGACCGTTTGAACGCTGGTGCGGGAACGGTTGGGGTGAGGCAGGACCGGACGGCGTCCGCTGGCTGGGCAAGCCTGCACCGGTCATCTATTACGACGAGGACTGGCACAACTGGGGCGCGGGGGAGTTTTCCTTTGTGGTCAAGGACACCGTGCTGTACATCTACTATACGTGGACGTCCCGGGATATCAACGGCAGGGAAGTCCACGAGACGCGCGTTGCAACAGCGGATATTACGCGCGAGGACTGGCCTGCCACGGTGACATACCGGGGCGTGGCGGTGACACGTCCGCGGGGATCCAATGACTCCTACGATATGGTGTACTGCGAGGATCTCGGCAAGTTTATCGCTCTGTCGACGGATTATCGTTTTTCCGAGGATAGTATGCTGGCAGTGTATGAGTCGGACGACGGACTCATTTATCGCCGCGTGAACGAGATACGTGCCAACACGGGCTGGATGCTGCACAACTGCGGTATTTCCGGCGACGAACAGCACCACATCCGCAAGGGTGATACCATGCTGCTGGCGTATGCCTACGGGAATCAGTGGGGATGCTGGGGGACGCGCATGCATGCCTACGATTTTGAACTTATGTTTGAGGACTTCTACTCCGAGAAGGACGAGCCGAATGTCCACCATGAGATCGTGAAGTGGGAGGATCCGGCAGAGTATGTGCCGACGGCACTGTTTTTGGAAAAGCCGCATTTCCTTCGCCTCAAGGTCGGGGAGTCGCGTCCGTTGCCGCTGTTCTCCATGAATGTCTGCTATGAGGCGCGCCCTGTTACAACAGGCGTGAAATTTTCCAATTATGATAAGGAGATAGCCGTCATCCGCTGCTGCCGCATCACGGCACGCTCGCCTGGCGTGACCTATGTGGCAGCTGTCTGGAATGGGTTGCGCTGTGAATTCCCTGTCTATGTCTACGAGACAGACCCGCCTGCCTTCTGCCCCATGCAGCCGTATCCGGAAAAGAAGGTCGTGTTCTTTGAGCCGCTGGTCCATGAGTATCGCGTCAGCCTGCTGCACTGCGATAAAAAGCAGCTTCGGGGACTCTGCACCTATGCGGACGGCTCGTGGTTTGAGCTTGCCGGCAAAGCGGACGGCGTTGTGTACATCAACCGCAGTCCGGAATTGTTTGTCGTGGACGAGGAAGGACACGTCCTCCCCACGGGGCGCGAAGGCACCGGAACCGTTACGCTGTCCTGCGGAGGGCATGGGTTCGACGTGGCGATCGTGGTGGCTGAATAACGGACGGTGCTGAGCAGTCCGACCGCATTTTCCCGTCCTTTTCGTCAAAACGGAAAAAATCCGTGAAAGCTCTTTACAACCGGACGGAAATGTAGTAAAATAGCACCGAACGAGCATTGGGGATCGGAAAGATCCCGAACAGAAATTGCAGAAGGCGAGGCATACTCCGATGGATCAACCGGTATATAAACGAATCCTGCTCAAGCTATCCGGCGAGGCGCTGGCACCCGCGAACCGGGAGGACGGGATTCTGGACTTTCCCTTTATTGACAAGGTAGCCGCCGTGCTTAAAAAGTGCCGTGAGGCGGGCGTTGAGATCGGCGTCATTGTCGGTGCGGGCAATATCTGGCGCGGCAAGCAGGGGGCGGCGCAGATGGATCGGTGCCGCGCAGACCATATGGGAATGCTGGCAACGGCCATCAACGCGTTGGCGTTGCAGGACAGTTTTCAGCACGCGGGTTTGGACACGGTTGTGATGACCGCTGTGGAGATGGACGCATATGCCGACCGATACAACGCAAGAGCAGCCAACCGCCTGCTGTCCGAGGGGAAGATTGTGATCTTCGGATGCGGCATGGGCGTGCCGTACTTCTCCACTGACACCGCAGCGGTTCTCCGTGCCGCCGAGATCGGGGCGGATGCTCTGCTGATGGCGAAAAACGTGGATTACCTCTACACTGCCGACCCCCGCAAGGATCCTGACGCTAAGCCGATCCACGACATCACGTATACCGAGATTCTGGAGAAGAACCTGCGTGCCTTCGACATGACCGCCGTTTCCTTCTGCAACGAGAACGGCATTGAGGCATACGGCTTCGCGCTGGCAGATCCCGAAAACATTTACCGGGTCGTCATGGGTCAGCCCGTCGGCACCCGGATGCATACGTAATGCAGACACCGCCGTACACGCTCCCGGACACAGTAACCAACATATAAGGAAAGGAACGCATACCATGAAGTACGATACCAAAGCCCTTGAGGCGAAAATGAAGAAAACCATATCCGCCTATGAGACCAATCTGGAGACCATCCGCGCCGGGCAGGCGAATCCCGCCGTGCTCAACCGCGTGACGTTTGAGTATTACGGTGCGCCGACGCCGCTGAACACCATGGCGAATGTTATGGTTACGGATGCACGCACATTGACCATTCAGCCCTATGACCGCTCCACGCTCAAGGCGATGGAAAAGGCGATCCTGGCATCGGATGTCGGGATTACGCCGCTGAATGACGGCACGGTACTGCGGCTTGTGTTTCCCCAGCTGACCGAGGAGCGCCGCCGCGACCTGACCAAGCAGGTGAAGAAGATGGGCGAGGATGCCAAGGTTGCCCTGCGTAATGAGCGCCGCAATGCCAATGAAGAGGTCAAGAAGGCAAAGAAGGACAGCACCATGACCGAGGACGAGGCGACCGCTTCCGAGAAGCTGATACAGGATGTGACCGACAAGTTCGTCAAGAACGTGGATGCCATTACCGACGCCAAGAACAAGGAACTGATGGAGATCTGACAGATCAACAGGGCGGAGACCGCACGCGGAGACGGGTCGGCTCCGCCCTGCCTGTCTGCCGGGGGCATATTTCGGGTCGGAAAGGATACATACCGTGAGAAAAAAGACAGCGGCGCAGGAGGTACTGCGTCCGGACGCGAATTTCAGGCATATCGCCTTCATCATGGACGGCAACGGGCGCTGGGCGAAAAAGCGCGGGATGCCGCGGGAGTACGGTCATAAAGTCGGCTCCGCCACTTTCAAAAAGGTGTGCCTGTACTGCTGTGATATCGGCTTTCAGGCGGTGACGGTCTATGCCTTCTCCACCGAGAACTGGAAGCGTCCCCCCCATGAGGTGGATACCATCATGGGCATTCTGGATGATTATCTGGAGGAACTGAAGCGCGATTATCCCAAGTACCACAACCGTTTCCGCTTTATAGGAGATCTGTCGGTGCTGACGCCCGCCCTGCGGGAGAAGATCGCGTATGTTGAGTCGCTCAACGCGCAGGAGCCGCAGGTGCTGAACATCGCGCTGAACTACGGCGGGCGAGCCGAAATGGTTCATGCCTTCCGCCGTCTGGCGGCAGAAGGGAAGGGCGCGGATGACATCACCGAGGAGGATATTGCCCACGCGGTCTATACGGCTGAATGCGGCGATCCGGATATGATTGTGCGTACCGGGGGAGATCTGCGCCTTTCAAACTTCCTGCTGTGGCAAGCGGCATATGCCGAGCTGTACTTTACCGAGAAACTCTGGCCGGATTTCGGACCTGCCGATGTGGACGAATGTGTCCGGGAATTCTACTCCCGTAAGCGCCGCTGGGGCGGTTTGTGATACTATTGCTATCTGTCGTGAGGTTATTCTTATGCTGAAACGGATTTTGACAGCCGCCGTGGCTTTGTGTCTGTTTGTCCCAGTCCTGGTATTCTCCGAAACGTGGGCGTTCCCCATTCTGTTTGCGCTCTGTGCCCTGATCGGAGTTTTTGAATTGCTCCGCTGTGTGGGACTGCACCGGAATCCCTGGATTGCCGTGCCGCTTTGCCTGCTTGCACTTGCCGCACCGCTGGGTGTCCGCTATGCGCTGGTCAACCGCGGCGCACAGGAGGGGACTGTCTGCACGGTCGCGCTGGGTACGATCCTGCTTCTTGTCGTGTACCTGCTCGGTGTGGCGGTGCTGGATCATAAGCGTACAGACATCACATCGGTCTGCACGGTGTTTGCCGTGTTCCTGTACACGGTAGGGGGCTTTGCAGGGGTTGTCTGCCTGCACGACATGTTTTCGTTTTTCTTTGCCATCATGGTATTTGTCGGCGCGTGGGTGACCGACACTTTTGCATACTTTTCCGGCAGACTGTTCGGAAAGCACAAGCTGATACCGGAAGTCAGCCCCAAGAAAACCGTGGAGGGCGCCATCGGCGGAATGCTGGGCTGCACCCTGGTATTTGCGGGCATGACGGTGCTGTATAACCGGACCGGTATCTGGGGGGAGCATGAGGCGCTGTCCGTCTGGCTGATGATCCCGGCGGGACTGCTTGTCTCTGTCGTGTCCCAACTCGGCGACCTTGCCATGTCCCAACTCAAGCGGCATTTTGGCATAAAGGATTTCGGCAAGCTTCTGCCGGGGCACGGCGGCATCCTGGATCGGTTTGATTCGGCGCTGGCGGTGTCTGTCACGTTGCTGGTTTTCTTCATGGCGACCGGCGTCAAGGCAGGCTGATACGGTTCCGTGCCATGCCGATGCATATGCGGGACGGAAGGGATATATACTGAATCATGGTGAATCAGGAAGCAATACAGGAGGAAATCCAGGGGTACCCGGATCTAATCATCTTAGGCTCAACCGGCTCGGTTGGCACGCAGGCGGCAGATGTTGCCGCGGCACACGGCATCCGCGTTCGCGGGTTGTCCGCGCATCGCAACGTGGAGGCTGTGGAGGCGCAGGCGCGTCGGTTTCTGCCGGACTGCGCCGTTATGACCGATCCGGAAGCCGCCGCTGACCTGCGGGTGCGGTTGGCGGATACGCCGGTGCGGGTGCTGTCCGGCTTTGCGGGCATCCGGGATATGATAGGGGAAACCCGGACCGAAAACCCGCATGGTCTGACCGTGGAGAACTCCATCCTCGGCGAGGCAGGACTGCGTCCCACGCTGGACACACTGGAAGCGGGACACCGGCTGGCGCTTGCCAATAAGGAATCTCTGGTCGTGGGCGGGGAGCTGGTCATGGAGCTGTCCCGCCGTACAGGCAAGGAGATACTGCCGGTGGACAGTGAGCACTGCGCCATTTTCCAGTGCCTGCGGGCGGGGGAGCGGCGCGAGGTGCGGCGCATCCTGCTGACTGCGTCGGGCGGTCCCTTTTTCGGGTATACGCAGGAACAGTTGACCCGTGTTACCAAGCAGATGACGCTGGCGCATCCGACCTGGCGCATGGGGCAGAAGATCACGGTAGACAGCGCAACCCTGATGAACAAGGGCTTTGAAGTCATTGAGGCGGTACATCTGTTCGGCGTAGCACCCGAGCAGGTGCAGGTGGTGGTGCACCGCGAGAGCATCGTACATTCCATGGTGGAGTATGTTGACCGCAGTGTCATCGCCCAGCTTTCGGTGCCGGATATGCGGCATTGCGTGCAGTATGCACTGACTCACCCGCACAGATTGCCTGCCGGGGATACGGTGGGGGAATTGGATCTGTTTTCGGTCGGCAAGCTGACATTCTGTCCGCCTGATACCGCCACATTCCCCCTGCTTGCACTGGCTGTTGCCTGCATCCGGCGCGGCGGGGCACTCCCCGCAGTGCTCAATGCCGCCAATGAGGTGGTTGTGGATGCGTTCCTGCATGAGCGGATACGCTTTTGTGACATTCCCGGTTTGGTGACGCGCGTTACGGAGCAACTTTCGGACGCGGCAAACCTGCACCTTTACGAGGAGATACTGAGCGCCGACCGGGCGGCGCGTGAGACGGCGCGGGCATTGCTGTCCCGCATATGAATGCGTGACCGGAGGTATATGGATACCGATGCAGATACTGAATTTTCTTCTGTTCTTTGCCCTGACCGTGCTGGGACTGGGCGTGCTGATTTTTGTCCATGAGCTGGGACATTACCTGACGGCACGGGCGTGCCATGTTACCGTGCATGAATTTTCGCTCGGCATGGGAAAGCGCCTGTGCGGTTTCACGTCCAAAAAGACCGGCATACAGTACTCCCTGCGTCTACTGCCCATCGGCGGCTACGTCGCTATGGCAGGGGAGGACGAGGGTGGCGAGGGGGCGGGCGACCCCAATGCTTTCTGCAAAAAGAACGTCTGGCAGCGGATGCTGATACTGGCTGCCGGAGCCGGGATGAATGTTCTGACCGGCTTTCTTGCCATGCTGATCCTGACTGCCGGTCTGACGGCATCCGGTTACCGACTGCCCTCTACCACCATCGAGTATTTTGCCGCTGGGGCGCCCAGCTATGTCACCGGACTGGAGAAAGGCGACACCGTTCTCCGTGTCGGTGACACGACGGTACACACAGGCTACGAGCTGGCATATGAAATCATGTTCTCGGGGTACAAGCCGATTGACGTTCTGGTGGAGCGGAACGGGGATCGCGTATTGGTTGAGAATGTCCGCTTCCCCACGGAGGCGGCGCAGGGCGTTGCGCTCGGCAACATGGATTTTCAGACGGCGCCATTGGAGCCGACCGCCTGGAACGTTGTACGGGCGGGCTTCTGGCGTGGTGTATCCTCCATCAAAATGGTGTTTGATTCACTGAAGGGGATCGTGACCGGACGGTTCGGATTCTCCGACCTGTCCGGGCCCATCGGCGTGACTTCGACCGTCACGGAAGTGGCGCACCAGCCGATGGCGGGGTGGAATCTTCTGTACCTGTTTGCGGTCATTGCTATGAATCTGGGCGTATTCAATCTGCTCCCCATACCGGCGCTGGACGGCGGACGGCTGTTTTTCCGGATACTGGAGGTGCTGTCTTTCGGCAAACCGATCAGTCCCAAGGTTGAGGCGAAGATACACAGCGTGGGTATGATGCTGCTTCTGGCATTCACGGCGGTCATAGCCTGCAAGGATATATTCAATCTGTTCTGAGGGGCAAGCAAATGAAGTATAACGACATACGCCGCCCGGCGCGGGCGGTACATATCGGGCGGGTAACGGTCGGGGGCAATGCGCCGATCGCCATCCAGTCCATGACCAACACGGATCCGCATGATGTTGCGGCAACGCTTTCCCAGATCCGGGCGCTGGCGGCGGCGGGGTGTGATGTCGTGCGTCTGACCGTCCCGGATCGTGAAGCGGCGGAGACTGTCCGCGTCATCAAGGAGAGCGGCGTGCAGATTCCGATTGTTGCGGACATCCATTTCGACTATCGGCTGGCTCTGCTGTGCGCGGAGTACGGAGTGGACAAGATCCGTATCAATCCCGGGAATATCGGCGGAGAAGACCGCGTCCGGGCTGTGGCGGATGCCTGCCGTGCCCGGCATATCCCGATCCGTATCGGTGTGAACAGCGGCTCGTTGGAGAAGCATATTTGGGAAAAGTACGGCGCCCCGACTCCCGAGGCGCTGTGCGCGTCTGCGCTGTACCATGCGTCACTGCTCGAAAAGTTTGATTTTGAAGATATCGTCATTTCTATCAAGGCTTCCTCCGTCCCAGCCACGATTGCTGCCAATCGGGCGCTTGCAGCCGCTTGTCCGTACCCGCTCCATCTCGGTGTGACCGAGGCAGGCGGGGCAGAGATGGGCGTCATCAAGTCTGCCGCCGGAATCGGCGCCCTGCTGTGCGATGGGATCGGCGATACCTTCCGCGTGTCGCTGACCGCTGACCCGGTGCGGGAGGTGGAGGCGGCACACCGAATTCTGAATGCGCTGGGCGTGGAAGGGCAGTGCGGCTTGCAGATTGTATCCTGCCCCACCTGCGGACGCACGAAGATTGATCTTATCCCGCTGGCAGAGCGCTTTGAGGCGGCAGTCCGCGAGGCGGGGCTGTCCGATCTGCCGGTCAAGGTGGCGCTGATGGGCTGTGCTGTCAACGGACCCGGCGAGGCGCGCGAGGCGGATATCGGAATTGCGGGCGGCAGCGGCGAGGCATTGCTGTTCGCCCATGGGGAGATACTGCGAAAGGTTCCGGAGGAGGAAATCATTCCGACCCTGCTCCGTGCATTGGAGGATATCCGGCGCACGCGGGAGGGCAGGGCATGAGGACACTGCCGGAGCTCCTGAACCGCTACGCGCCCGACCCGGATACGCGGGATATCCTGCTGTCTGCCACCGAGTACAGCGTACAGGCAGATAAGGAGCACCGGGCGCTGATCCTAAACATATCGTTTCCTGCTATCGTGAGCAAGCGGACGCTGTACCGCATGGAGGACGAGATATCGCAGGCATACGAGCTGGCGTACACTAAGATTATGCCGCACTACCCGCGCGAGCTGTTCTCGGAGGACTATATTCCGGAGCTGCTCTGCGAGACAGAGCGCGTCGGTATCGTGGCACGCGGCTTTTTCGGCGATTATACATACCGGCTGGAGGACGACTGCCTGACGGTGGAGATTCCGTTCATCCGCGCGGGGGTAGAGTTGCTGATCCATGCGCAGACGCCGCTGGTCATGCAGCGGATTCTCAAATCCGAATTTGACATTGATCTGCGTGTGGAGGTCGTCAATTCCGAAGCGGCGCAGGACAGCGTCACACAACACCAGCGTACCGTTCTGGAGCAGGCTGACAAGCAGATACAGAGCGCCCTGCGCACCTACGGACAGAGCAGTGCGCCCCGGAATACGCCGGCGGAGGATAAGCCCAAGGAGACGATCCTGCCCCGCGTCGGAAGCCTGTTTTCCCTGCCGCCGGATTCCGATGGCGCATCGGAAACCACGCATCCTGAGCAGGGGGAAGTCAAAGCGCCGGACGGAAAATACCACATTGGCTTTATGACCTTTGATGTCTCCGATCCGGAGTATCTGCTGGGTGCAAAGTTCGATATGATCCCGACGGCACTTTCCGCTATTGACAAGCCCCGCCGCGGGTTGGTCATCCTGGGCGAAGTGTTCGGATACACCAAGGAGGCAAGCCGCAACGGGGACAAGTTCAACGTTACTTTCAACCTGACGGACAACAGTGCTTCCATTGAGTGCAAAGCGTTCGGGCTTTTGCCGGAGGACGCGGACGCGCTTGGTGCGGCAGTCAAGAACGGGGCAATCCTTGCCCTGCACGGCTACTGCCGCCGAGAGGTGCGGCGTGACCGCACCGAGGGTCCGGATCTGATTTTCTTCCACGATGCAGTTGCCCGGATACGGCGCATTGACCGTTCCGATGACGAGCCGGTGAAGCGTGTGGAACTGCACCTGCACACGCAGATGTCCTCTATGGACGCACTGATAAACCCGGCGGATGCCGTGAAGCGGGCGAAGTACTGGGGACATCCTGCCATTGCCATTACCGACCACGGAAACGTCCAGGGCTTTATGGAAGCCATGCTCGCCGCAGAAAAAAGCGGGCAAAAGGTCATTTGGGGCATGGAAGCATATTTCGTCAACAACACCTCCGGCGCGGTGTACGGAAGCTGTGATGGCGGGCTGGAGGAGGAAGCCGTCGTGTTCGACCTGGAAACGACGGGTTTGTCGGCTCAGAACTGCCGCATCATTGAGATCGGCGCCGTAAAAATCCGTGACGGACAGGTGCTGGATCGCTTTGATACCTTTGTCGATCCGGAGGGGGCTATCCCGCCGGAGATCACCAAGCTGACCGGCATTTCACAGGAAATGACTGCGGGAGCGCCGGACGAACTGACAGCGCTTCAGATGTTCTTCCGCTTTGTCGGAAAGCGGGCTGACGGCGGTGATGTATTGCTGATCGCCCATAACGCCGACTTTGATACGGGCTTTCTCCGCGCGGCGGCAGACCGGCACGGCGTTCCGTTTACGAATCCCTATCTGGATACGCTGGCGTTGGCACGCTACCTTCTGCCGGATCTGAAAAACCATAAGCTGGACACGGTTGCCAATCACTATCAGCTGGGCGACTTCAACCATCACCGTGCCTGCGATGATGCGGAAATGCTGGCGAACATATGGTTCTCCATGCGTGCCGATCTGGACGAGGGCGGTATCCGGACGTTCGAAGCGTTGCGAACCGACATGGCGGAGAAAACAGACCCGACCCGCCTGCCCTCCTATCACCAGATCATTCTGATACGCAACAAAGTGGGGCAGAAGAACCTTTACCGTCTGATTTCGGACAGCTACCTGAAATACTTCAAGAAGAACCCGCGCATCCCCAAGACCGAGCTGGAGAAGTACCGCGAGGGGCTTATCATCGGTTCCGCCTGCGAGGCGGGTGAGCTGTTTCGGGCTATTTTAGACAATAAGCCGGAGGCGGAGATCGAGACGATCGTCCGGTTCTATGATTATCTGGAAATTCAGCCGATTTGCAACAACCGGTTCCTGATCGCGGAGGGCAGGGTTAAGGATGATGAGGGACTGCGCAATCTGAACCGACGCGTGGTCGCACTGGGCGAGAAGTACGGCAAGCCTGTGGTTGCCACATGCGACGCGCACTTCATGAATCCGGAGGATGAGATATACCGCAAGATTCTGCAAGCCGGCATGAAATTCCGGGATTATGACCGCGACTGCGGTCTGTATTACCGCACAACGCGCGAGATGCTGGACGAGTTTGCCTATCTCGGAGAAGAGAAGGCTTACGAGGTGGTCGTGACCAACACAAACTACATCGCAAGCTGTATTGATGACAATGTGCGCCCTTTCCCGAAGGGAACGTTCACACCGCACATGGACGGCGCGGAGGAGGATCTGACCCGCATCTGCTACGAGAACGCCCGTAAGCGATACGGCGATCCCTTGCCCGACATTGTGGCACAGCGGTTGGAGCGCGAGTTGTCCTCCATCATAAAAAACGGCTTTGCCGTGCTGTACATGATTGCGCAGAAGCTGGTCTATTACAGCGAACAGCAGGGGTATCTCGTCGGCTCGCGCGGCTCGGTCGGTTCCTCCGTGGTGGCGTCGTTGGCTGGAATCTCGGAGGTAAACCCGCTCAGTCCGCACTACTGGTGCCCGAACTGCCAATACAGCAATTTTGACGTGTCATCCGACATCGGCTCCGGCTTTGACCTGCCGGATGCGACCTGCCCGCGTTGCGGGACAAAACTCAATTACGACGGGCATGACATCCCCTTTGAGACGTTCCTCGGATTTTACGGCGACAAGTCGCCGGATATCGACCTTAACTTCTCCGGCGAGGTGCAGGGTAAGGTACACAAGTACACTGAACAGCTGTTCGGCGCGGAGAACGTGTTCCGTGCCGGGACCATCGGCGCACTGGCTGACAAGACGGCATACGGATTTGTTATGAAATACCTGGAAGGGAAGGGGATCAGCCTCAACCGCGCCGAGGTCAATCGCCTGACCAGCCGCTGTGTCGGCGTCCGCCGCACGACGGGACAGCATCCCGGCGGCATTGTGGTCGTGCCGAAGGAATACCAGATCTATGACTTCTGCCCGGTACAGCACCCGGCGGATGACCCCAACTCGGATATCGTGACCACGCATTTCACCTTTGAGTACCTGCACGATACGCTGCTCAAGCTGGACGAGCTGGGACACGATATGCCGACCAAGTACAAGTATCTGGAGAAGTATTCGGATACCTCGGTCATGGATGTACCCATGAATGACCGTTCCATTTATGACCTCTTCCTGTCCACCCGTTCGCTTGGCGTCTCGCCGGATGATCTTGCCGGTGTTCCGCTGGGAACGCTGGGGCTTCCGGAGCTTGGTACCAAATTCGTCATCAAAATGCTGCAGGAATCCCGCCCGCAGTCGTTTGCCGACCTGCTCCAGATATCCGGACTGTCGCACGGTACCGATGTCTGGACGAACAACGCGCAGGATCTGATAAAGAACGGAACCTGTACCATTTCCAACGTCATTGGGACGCGTGACTCCATCATGCTGGCACTGATCCGCTACGGTGTGGAGAAGAGTCATGCTTTCAAAATCATGGAGATGGTGCGTAAGGGCAAGGGACTGACTCCGGAGTATGAGGCAGAGATGCGCGCCGCCAATGTGCCGGACTGGTACATCGCGTCCTGCAAGAAGATCAAGTATATGTTCCCGAAAGCACACGCCGCCGCGTACGATATGTCGGCTATCCGGCTGGGATGGTACAAGGTGCATCGACCGCTTGCCTTCTACTGCGCCATGTTCACGGTTCAGCCGAACGGATTTGACGGGGAGCTGGTCATGCGCGGAAAACGTGCCGTCCAGGAGTACATCCTCGATATCGACAAGCGCGGCAATGAAGCACAGCCCAAGGAACAGCAGAGTCTGCCGGTTCTTCAGCTTATCAACGAGGCGATGGCGCGGGGAATCCGGTTCCTGCCGGTGGACCTCACGCATTCCAGTGACCGCGAGTACCTGCCGGAGAGTGGCGGCATCCGGATGCCCTTTTCGGCGCTTGCCGGGGTGGGGGATAACGCCGCCGCAAACATCGTTGCCGCCCGCGAAGAGGAGCCGTTTTTCTCTGTGGAGGATCTGCAGACCCGTGCCAAGCTGACAAAGGCGGTGGTGGATATTCTCCGCCAGTGCCGGGTGCTGGACGGATTGGATGAGACTGACCAGATGACCATCGCCTTCTGAGAGACCGCCAGCGGGTTTCCGAAAAACCTTTGAGACACGAATACCTTTCGGAGAGGAGCCTGTCATGCATATACCCAAGCAGGACACCGCCGGCATCGAAGTGCTGTCCTTTGAGGAGGCGCTTGCCGCCGCCCAACGCCCGCAGGCGGACTACGATGTCAGCCGCTGGCTGTACGTTCCGCCCACCTACGAGGAGTACCGATATATTCTCGGCACGCGCGGGGTGCATCCGCTCATCTGCGTGGGCATCAATCCTTCCACTGCCGAGCCGGACAGGCTCGATCCGACCCTGCAATCCGCCCAACGCATTGCGCGCTTCAACGGATATGACAGCTTCCTCATGTTCAACGTGTATGCCCAGCGTGCGACCCGTCCGGACGACATGGAGAGAACCCCAAACGCATGGCTCCACGGTGAGAACATGAAGGCGTTCGCGTACCTGCTCACACTGTGCCGGGGTACGCCTGCCGTGTGGGCGGCGTGGGGAAGCATCATCGAAAAACGCGCATACCTTTCCGCCTGCGTGGCGGATATGCTGGAGATTGCCGGACGGCAGGGCGCTGTCTGGTACCATGCCGGCGCGCTTTCCAAGGCGGGACATCCCCACCATCCGCTGTACCTGCGGGCGGATACCAGACTGGAACCCTTTGATACCGGTGCATACCTCGCGCGTCTCGCGGAACGCACACCCGCGGGGCGGCGGGGCTGACCCGACTGACCCCCCCCATAGATCCCCAATGCTATGTTTATACAGGAAAGGAAATCGCAACATGAAAGAAACTTCGAAACGCCTTATTAGGGGCATCCTGCTGACTCTGGCAGTCCTGCTGCTTGCTGTCCTGTGTGCCGTTTCCTGTCACACGAACGGTGGCAACGAAGAAACCACCCTGCCGGATACCATTCCGGTCGTACCCGATGACAGCGGATCTGCGACGTCCGATACCGAGGCAGTGACAGATCCTGCTACCGAAACCGATACCGAACAGGATACCACGCCGCGTCCTTCGGCAGTCGTGTTCCCCGGTACGGGGACGCCCGACTATACCCGGTACATCACGGCGACCCGCATTCATGACGTGCTGGCGGGCAACGACGCGCTGGTGATCGGTCTGAAGGCGGCGAAAGGCTATCGCTGTGCGGAGCTGGAGGAGTACAGTGCCGATCTTGTCGAGGTGACAGACGGCGAGGTGCTGGTTCACGCGGATTTTGTCTGTGACGTCTATGGCGTGACGGGCAGCAGTGTTACCGGTATGGCGACTCCGCAGGCGGTCGCCGGTGCGATCGGCAAAAAGGTGCTTGTATATGATCACAAGCTGGTCATGTTCTTTGACGGCGGCGAGACGCTGGATACATACCATGACCTCTACACGCTGGAGGCAATGTATCTGTACATGACCGATGCCTCGGAGGAGGATATCGTCAACGCCTTCATCGACCTGCCGGATCGCATTTCCAACGGAAAGAACAACGCTGTCTACTATACCGCGCCCGACCTGAACCTGGGCGTGCAGTCCAGCGTTTACTTTGCCCAGATGGGCGCGGTAACCGGCGTGGCGGCTGGACCGCGCATCGTGGCTGGCGAGGGATACTTCATGGGCGATGAGACCAACGAAGCGAACCACACGGTCGTGCGTGTGCTGAATCAACAGCAGACCGTCACCGCGCAGTTTTTGGCATTTGACCCGTCGGTGCGTGGCGGCGTGCAGGTGGCGGCGGCGCAGGTTGGCAACGAAACGTTGATTGCAACGGCTCCGTTTGTCCGGCACGATGGCAAAAACGGCGACATCCGGGTGTTTGATACGTTCGGCACCCTGCGCATGGAGATCACGCTGAATCCGATTTTGGAGGGACCTTACACCATCCTGACGGGGCATTTCGTGGCTGGCAGGGCGGACGAGACGTTGCTTGTCCTGTCCCGAACCATGACGGCTGAAGGGGAGCTGCCGATGCTGCTCGTGGATCTGGCAGACGGTTCCGTTATCAGCCGGAACACGCTGAACTGTGCCTTTGCCTTGCCGACGGCGGAAGGGCTTACCCGCGAGGTGGCTGCCACGGTGCGCACCGTGACCGACGGGACGGAGGACAGCGTAATCCTGCACTTCAAGGCGATGCAGGCTGTTTATGAAGGAAACGCACGCACGGGCGAATTCAAGAACAGCGGCATATCTCTGCCGGATATTGCAACGGGGGTGTATGCGTCCGCCAATCCCGGTGAGCGGTATATTGTGACACTGCCTGAGATCGAGGGCGAGGAAAACCGTTCGTTTGTGGTCGCGTATGACAATGAGGGCAGTAACAACGGTCTTTTGGATGTTGCATTCCGCGAGAACGTGTTCTATACCGCCCGCTTTTGGAAGGACAACGATGACACTTACGTCAGTGCCGGCTCCTTTAACCATATCCGCTGTGATCTGGGCAACGGCGTTATGGGAGCGCTGAACGGCGCGTCCTCGTCCGCAAAAGTGGAGCAGGTCTTTGACAGCGCTACCTACGCGTCCTATGGGTTCGGGGTTTCCAACGATTTTATACAGGCTTTCCGCACGAGTCATATGTTCCTTGAGCCGTGCTTTACGCACCGCTGGAACAAGATCCCCGGTACCCGCAATCTGCAGAACTACGTGAACAGTTATACCGGCGCACACGATTACATCTCGATCGGTAAGAACGGCGAGGCGTCCGAGTATCTGGAGCTGGATTCCAGCTTCTATGTCGGAACCTATGCGGACGGTATCCTTGATCTTGCCAAGCTGCGGCTCTATCCGTTGCGCTCGTTCCTGCGCACGATGGCAGTGGAATTCCGTGGTGAGAACGGAAATCCGGAGCATCTGGTGGGAGTGTCGCCTGTGCATGAGCATGAGATCAACGTGCCCGGTTCGGTCGGTGACTATAACCAGCACATGATCCAGGGCTTCCGCCTGTACCTGCTGCAACAGTTCGGCTCGTTGGAACAGATCAACCAAAAGCTGGGAACGACGTTTGCCAGCGTGGACGAGATCGACCCGCCGCGCGACAGCGGACGCGGCGAGTGGGATCTGTATCAGGGCGACTACTTCACGCAGTGGGCGCTGTATAACCGCTATATCGTCAGCAAGCGCATCATAGAAGCCTACCGCGAGGCGCTCATCGCCGGATACCCGCCCGAGTCTATTTCCGCACATCAGATCCCGGAGGGCGATGCGGTCAGCGGCTTCCTGGGACAGGCAGATACCCGTCTTTCCCCCATTGATGTCGTCCTGACCTGCGGCACTGCCTACGGCGGTACGCGCTACGGCTACATTGTCAACAGTGGGGACAACTGGATTAATGTTGCCAATCGCGCCGGGCAGTGGAATATTTCCATCGGCGAGTACTGCGCCCTGCAGGGCAACGTATCCGGCGCGTACACACAGTTGGAGTATATGTGGAAACGCGGCGTCCGGATGCTGCACCATATTACCTTCAGCGATGAGCAGTCGCTGGCAGAGAAGGGAGCCATTGAACAGCTGGCGGAGAAGAATATGCCCCGCCCGGGCTATACCGGTGGCACGACCTCGTCCATGGGCGTTTCCCGTGACGGCGTTACCTACAACATTATCCAGATCGGTGACGGCGTCGGCACTAACGGGCAGGGACTGCTCAAGTCCGTGACGGCAGCCGGCAAGTGGGAGGGCACCGTGTATGTGGTTCCGTTCCATTCCTACGTCAACATCACAACGCTGGAGGCGCTCAACCAGCCGATGGAGGGGTGCACCAATATCTACTCAACGGGTATTCTGTCTCCGTTCATCAAGAACTCCGATATGGTTGAACTGACGCTGCGGGCGTCCTACTCCGGCGCCGGTAAAGCATTCGTTCGCTTCTCGGTATATAACAGCGGCTGCGAAATGCCTGCTTCCGTGGTGGAGTTTGAACTGACTGATACGTTGTCCCCCTACCGTTACGTGCTGTCCAATCAGTTGTCGCTGACCAACGCCGAGGTGCGCGTAGAGTTCCGCACGGCGGATGGCGGAGATGAGACCGGATTGCGCATTGAAAATATGCTGGGCACGCTCCAACAGGATTCGGTCGGCATCAAGTTCCTGGAGAAGCGGCGCGTTCAGAACAAGAGCAAGCCCCACATCGGCGGCGTGACCTTTGACCTCTTGGATAGGGAAGTGAAGCGTTGATATGACCCTGACAGTTGCTTCCTACAATATTCTGCACGGGGCAGCGGTCGGGTATGACTGGGCACAACTTGCCGCAGTGATACGGGAGAGCGGCGCTGATATCGTCGGTCTGCAGGAAGTGGATCGACGCACGCGCCGCGCCGGCGGGACAGACGGGCTGAATGAGCTGCTCCGATTGCTGGGCTGGCGCTATGGGCGCTTCTCGCCGGTCATGCCGTATGATGGCGGGGAGTATGGCATTGCGCTCCTGTCCCGGTTCCCGTCGGTGTATCCTGAGCGCCTGGCTTGCCTTCCCCTCCCACATCGGGAGGGGGAGGAGCCGCGCTCCTGCATGCACGCCGTTATCCGTCTGGAGGAGAGCGGGAAACCCGGGCGCGTTCTGCATTTGCTCAATACGCACCTGGCTTTTGAGAACCCAGCCAGCCGGAGACCGCAGATCGAGGTTCTGCTGAATGGGATCCGACGCATCCCGGCGGATGAAGCCTTCGTCCTTACCGGCGACTTCAACACCGAGACTTACTCCGAACTGCAACCGTTGCTGAACGGTCGTGCCGCGCTTGCCAATGCACTGGCGCCGGATCGTCCGGATCAATCGCATTTCAAAACATTCCGCGAGCCACCCATGGCGATCGACAATATTATTTATGACGGTTCGTCTATGACGCTTGCCGCGTGCGGTATGCGTGTCGGCGGCGAGTCTGACCATAATCTTCTCTGGGCACGGTTTGCATTGACAACCGGGCAGACAGGGAATTGAACAATTCCGAAAGCGGCGAACCACAAAAGGCAGGGACGAAAACCGAAGCATGTCGGTTTTCATCCCTGCCTTTTTCGATTGTGTGAGTGGGCTTGCAGGTCGTTCGGGGGCATCCCTCGGTCGGAGGACTTCGGGGTGCCCTTTACTCCTCAGGCGGCGTTACGCCGTAATAGAAATAGTCAACGTATGTGTTCCCGTACAGGACGCGAAGCCTGTCTTCCTTCCATACCAGATTATCCTCGCTGACGTCAAGCACAGTGGGAGCGGGTTGATCGGAAGGACGCTGCAGTTTGGCAACCAGGAAAGGGTTCAGCTTCTCATACGTGGAGACAAACGGTGCTCTTCCCTGAATTGATCCGTTCATAACGAAGAAGCTGTTGTCCACGTATATAATACGGTCGCCGTCCGGAGAGCGCAGCTCGGTTACGTTATGTTCATAGTGTACGGAAACATTTACGATAAGCAGTGCGCCGATCAGAATGGCATCCAGAACCAAAGGCAACGCGATCGACAGCACGCGCATGACGCCGTTGCGCTTCGCCATAGCGGCACGCATGGCGGCGCGCCGGCGGAGCTCCTCCCTATCTTCCTCATCCAACTCATCCTCGTCACTGTCGCCATCCTCGCCTTCAGCGAAACCGGACTTTTCCGGGGGCAGGCGGAAGGAGGTAAAGACATAGAATCCTGTCGCGGTTGTCAGCAGGACAAAGAAGGCGCCCTGCAGAAATTTTTCCCAAAAATCACCGAATCTGCCGAATAGGTAGAGGTCTATCTCCTGGGTTTTCCACAGAGTCCGCGTTGTAATGTAGATAATGAAAAAGAGCAAGGACAATCCCCACGTGACAAACGAAAAGATCGGTGGTCGGCGATGTTGGCGAACAGACTCACGGATCGCGTGAACGATGCCGGCAACCGCCGCGATCAAGAGAATAAGCAGAAACAGCCCAAATATTCCGATAATTGCGATTTCCAAAAGCTGACTCATGAGATTTCCTTTCTTAGCCACACACCATGAATGGCGGCTATCATCCGGTTGTCGGGACGTCAATCAAATGCAGACAGACCATCCTACCGTCTGTCTGCGTACCCTGTCAAAATACACATTCATTATAACATGAACCGGTTCGATTGTCAATACATTCCCTGAAAAATCCATGATAAGCAGAGACAAAGTGCTTTTTCAAAGGTAGGGCACCTCTCAAAATGACAAGCAACGCCATCCGCACAAAACCAGCTTGTACAATCCTGCCGACTGACGCCGGAAAACACTCGGGACACCGTTTCCGGACGGGGCTACTGTTGTATTTTGTCCGCAGGCTCTTGTCCAGAGTCTTCCCCAAGTTCTCCCCAAACAAGAGAAAACCCCGTGCCCCTATCACGCGGATATGGGGCACGAGGGGGGACACGGCGGGGATTGTTCAACACGCACTTTCCGGCGTGGCGTCCGGCGTTGCTTGGGGAGAACCGCTTTTTTGCTGCCGGATCATGTTGCGGAGGCAGGAAAGTGCCTCATCCAGACCGCCTACCTGGTCGATCAGTCCCAGCTCTACTGCCTCACGTCCCTCCAGCACGGTACCGATATCGTTGGCAATCTGGTCGGGGCGTAGCATCAGCTCGCGCAGGTGCTCCTCACTGATCCGGCTGTGCGCACAGATGAAGGTGATGATTCTGTCCTGCATATCCTGAAAGCATCGGTAGGTTTGCGGAGCGCCGATGACAGTCCCGCTGATGCGCACCGGATGGATGGTCATGGTGGCGGACGGAACTATGAAGGATTTCCTCCCTGCCACGGCAAGCGGAACACCGATGGAATGTCCGCCGCCCAGAACCAGCGTGACGGTCGGTTTGCGCATGGATGCGATCAGCTCCGCCAACGCGAGCCCTGCCTCTACGTCTCCGCCCATAGTGTTCAGGACCACCAGCAAACCGTCCATCCGCTCATCCTCCTCGACCGAGACAAGAAGGGGGATAAGCTGTTCATACTTGGTCGCCTTCTGCCCCTCCGGAAGCAGGTAATGCCCCTCAATCTGACCGATGACAGACAGGCAATACACTGCCTCCCGTTCGCCTTTTACCACGACCGAAGCAGTCTTTTCAATGGTTTCAATATTATCGGACAGTTCTTCGGCGGCGGTATTCCTGCTTTTTCGCCCCTGCCCGGACACTTGCTCCATGTATGCATCCTCCTCTGTACGGATATACGTGGAGTATGGGCACGTGGCTGGGGTGATATGCAGAACAGCACAAAAAGCAGGGCTCCGCAAAGAGAATAACAGGGAGGATAGACGCCCTCAGGCATCTACCCTCCCTGTTATAACCGTCCGGCAGATGTTACGGTTACCGCTCACTGCCGAGGTAAAACAGTGCCAGCGTGCCGGGACCGGAATGCGACCCGATGACGCTGCCCGTGAACACAATCTTCTCCGGCTGAGGTCCACCCGCCTGCATGACCAGCGTTGCGAGTCGGTCGGCATCCTCGCGGCAGTCACCGTGGCAGATGAACACGGGTGCTGTCTTGTCGAGGACGTTGGCAGCATAGTGATCCGCCAGCGCCTGGATGCTGTTCCGGCGCCCGCGCACGGTGGACATCTTGATGAGGTGACCTTCGTTGTCCACGTGCAGAACCGGCTTGATCTGCAACATACCGCCTACCAGAGCCGCCGCGGCACTGACGCGACCGCCACGCTTGAGGTAGACCAGATCATCCACAGTGAACCAGTGGCACAGGTGGAGTTTGGTGTCCTCCAGGTACTGCGCGACCTCTTCAAGCGAGGCGCCTTCCCGTTTCTTCAGCACGGCGAGCCAAAGCAGCAGTCCCTGCCCGGCGGACGCCGCTAGCGAGTCAACCACGACGATCTTGCGGTCGGGGAACTTTGCAACGGCATCCTCCGCCGCTACGCGCCCGTTGTTGCAGGTGGCGGACAGTCCGGAGGAAAACGCCAGATACAGAATGTCTTTGCCTTCGGCAAGTATCGCTTCGAAAGTATCCTTGAATATGGCGGAAGCGACGGCGGAGGTCTTGGCGATGTGCCCCTCGCGCATCAGTCGGTAGAATTCCCGGATGTCCATCTCGTCGTTGCTGAACTCCTTGTCGATGTGGTCAAAGCGGAAGGTCAGCGGCTGGTAGCCGACGCCCCATTCGGAAAGCAGGGAGGGGGGGATGTCGGCGCCGGAGTCGGTGAAGAGGATGTAGTTATCGCTCATGATCTGTGTCTCCTTTATTTTGTGCGTTGTGTAACCCAGTTATCACCATAAGTATACCACGGGACGGGAAAATTGTCAAGGGCAACGCGGATTTATTCCGGGGCAACAGGTGTTATCTTTCGTTATCCGAATCGCCTTTCCGCATCTATTCCTCCCGCTCACGTCCGACCAGGGCGAGGTACTCATCATATGTCATCAGCATACGCAGGGCGGCGAGCAGGGCGCCGGAGGTCATGCCGGCGGGCAGGCCGATGCGGTGGCAAAGCGCATCCCGGCGGGCGGAGCTGTCGGGACAGCCGGTCAGTCCGTCCCGGAAGAGGTCGGTTTTGGACAGCGGGTTGTCTTGCAGACGTGCGGCGGCAGGGGATTCCGACTCTGCCGCATAGGGACGCAACAGGTCATACAGAACGCTGTCCTCCATGCCTTCTACGCCGAGCAGTCCGGCGGCGGAGGGGGCAATCTTGCGTCGCTCCTTACCCCGGACGGGCGGAATGTAAACCTGTATCAGCCGATCCGGCGGAATCATGCCTGTCAGATGTGAGCGGATAACCTTTCCCCCACCGTCGCTGTCGGTCAGGAGAATCAGCGGGGAGACTTCGGACAGACGGCGGAGCAGCAGGCGTTTTTCCTTCTGTCGGAACACGCCGAAGCCGTCGGTGGTGATGATCTGTCCCTCCATGATGTTGGAAAGGCGGATCTTATCGTACTTCCCCTCCACGATGACAGGGAAGGGAATGTGCAGCTTTTCCTTGGTCATACGAGTATGCTCAGCGAATCAGGAAAAACCAGACGAGTACCAGCAGTCCCAGCGCGATGCGGTACCAGCCGAACGCGGAGAAGGTGTGTTTCTTGACAAAGTCCATGAGGAACCGGATGGCAGCAAGCGAGACGAGGAACGCAGAAATAAACCCGACCGCCAGGACGCCCCATTCCGTCCCGCTTACCGGTGTGCCGGACAGGACAAACTTGAGAGCCTTGATGCCGCTGGCACCTATCATGGTGGGGATCGCCATGAAGAAGGAGAATTCCGCCGCTGCCGCGCGGGACAGCCCCAGTAGCATGGCGCCGAGAATAGTCGAACCGGAACGCGAGGTACCCGGGATCAGCGCCAGTACCTGGAAGCAGCCGATGAGCAGGGCGGTGCGGTAGCTGATCTGTCCGACCTGACTCACGCTGGAAGCATTCTGCGGGCGCAGCTTCTCCAGAAACAGGAATGCAATACCGTACACGATCAGTGCGGCGACGACAACAGTCGGGGTGTGCAGGTGCGCGTCCATCCAGTCATCCAGCAGGATGCCAACAAGACCGGACGGTATGATGGAAAGGATGACCTTCAGCCAAAGTATCCAGGTCTCCTTTTTCTGCCCGGCTGATTTGGAGGGTGCAAAGGGGTTGAGCTTATGGAAGAACAGGACAATAACAGCCAGAATGGCACCCAGCTGGATTACGACCTCGAACATACTCCAGAATTCATCCGAGACGTTCAGCCTGACCAGCTCATTGAGCAGAATCAAATGCCCGGTGGAACTGATGGGTAACCATTCGGTGACGCCTTCCACGATACCGAACAGAAGGGATTTCAGCAGCTCGATCAATGTGTTCATGTGCGGTATTCCTTTCTTAGGGAATGCTGATTTTATGAAACGGTGCGGTTCAGCTTCTTCCGATCCGCATGATGTCCCCGACCTTGACACGGTGCGGCACCCGCGCCCAGAAAACCATCTCCGGGTGGGGGATGCTTGCCCGGATGCAACCGGTCGTATCGTACAGCTCGCCAACAAAGAACGGTTTCCCGGTCTGCCCCGGCGAAAGAATTTCCGCCCGGTCGGCGGCTCGGACGCGGTTTTTCTCCACAAAGCGGTACAGCCGCCCGGAGGGCGTCACAGGCGCGACGCCCCGTGCCCGGATCGCTTCCAGCTCCGCCAAAGCTTCCGGCGTATCGTATGCCACCGCGGTGCCGAAGTATGCCTTTTCCTGTATGTAGTGACCGCCCTGCACCAGCTGGGGCTGTTTCATCGGGTCATCCAGATAGAAGCCGGTGGCATACTCCCTGTGCGAAACACTCTCCAGCTCGTTCATCCAAGCCGGATCAAAGCGGTAGCCAGCCGGATCACGCGTGTAGGCATCCATTGCCATCCGGTAGGTGTTGGTTACAACGGCGGTATAGTAGGCGCTTTTCATGCGTCCCTCGATCTTGAAGGAGTCGATGCCGCTCTCCATCAGCTCCGGTATGTGCCCGATCATACACATATCCCGCGATGACATGATAAAGGTTCCGAGGTCGGTCTGCTCAATCGGGATGGGAAAATCCGGGCGCTTCTCCTCGTACAGCGTATAGTGCCAGCGGCAGGGCTGAGAGCAAGTGCCTCGGTTCCCGTCCCGCCCGTTCATCATGTTGGCAAGCAGGCAGCGTCCGCTGTACGAGACGCACATGGAGCCGTGAATGAATGCCTCCAGCTCTACCTCGCGCGGCAGGGCGTCCCGGATGGCGCGGATCTCGGAGAATTGCAGTTCCCGCGCCAGTACCAACCGTCGCGCACCCAACGCGGCGTATGCCCGTGCGGCGGCAGGGCTTATGATGCTTGCCTGCGTGGAGATGTGAATCTCCATGTCGGGCAGCATTTCTTTGACGGTTGCCAGTACGCCGAGATCGGCAACGATTACGGCATCCAGCCGACAGCCGCGCAACTCGTCCAGGAAGCGGCGCAGGGCAGGGTACTCGTTCGTGCGCGGCATGGTGTTGAGGGTCAGGTATACCTTGCGCCCCATACTGTGTGCCAGCTCCACGGCATCGTACAGTTCCGGAATCGTGAAGTTTCCTGCCTGCGAGCGCATTCCGAAGCTCTGCCCGGCAAGGTATACGGCGTCTGCGCCGAACAGGAGGGCGGCTTTGAGTTTTTCCGGATTTCCGGCGGGGGATAGTAATTCAGGCATGGCGGTTCGGCGTCCTTTCGGTTCGGGATCGTGCGCATTTTTCCGGCGCGCATACCGTGCAAGAGGGACAACTGTGCGTGCGGGTTTTGGCTCAGACTGAGGAAACATCTTCTTGACCGCCGAACACGCGCCGGATCGCATCCAGATACCCGTAGCCGTACAGGTTGTCCGGCTCCAGATAGGAAGTTTCCGTCCATTCGTTCCAGCTGTTGACCGTAATCAGCGGGGCAGGCAGGTTGTGGCTGTCCACATACTCCTTTGCCATGCGCAGAGCTTCCTCAAATGCCGCCGGGTCGTTGCCCCGGCAGACCTGCGGAACGTACCCGCGGAAGCGCGGGTTGTTGTCCCAACCCACCGACACGTGCGGGTAGAAGGGAACCGTATAGTCCCGTGTCACCCGCTTCCATTCCTCCTGCACGTCACGCAGAATGGCGCGGTAGTCCCGGTTCATATCGCAGAAATGCACGAACTGGTAGTTTGTCAGGCTGTCAAAGCCCAGAAGCGGCAGGATTTCCTTGGTGAACAGCCTTCTCTGTCCGTCTACGCCGGACAGATTGGAAACCCGTTCCCCCCAGCCGGTCAGTTGCAGCTCCAGCCCCGGATGTCCAGCCCGGACGGTTTCCGCGCGGAACCAGTCCAGTGCCTCGCGCGTTTGTTCAACGCCGCCCAGCCCTGCGATCAGATTATCCACATCGTAGATCATGAAAACGGGACGTCCGCCGATCCGGTAGTAATTGGGGCAGGAGAAATACCGCTCGATGACGCGCCGTGCGACCGTTTCAAATCCGGCACGATCTACCTGCCCCAGCCATACCGGGCAGTTCTCCCGCCAGATGCTGTCGGACAGGCGGGTGTCCCACGTGTAGTTGGCGTCGTGGTTTGCCCACATGAGGTAAAACTTCATGCGTTGGTTGTTTGCGGCGCCCAGAAAGCCATCGTTCAGGCACTGCTCAAGGAAAGGACGCCGGTCATACCAGTACCAATCGTAGATAAAAACATTGACTCCGTGGGAGACTGCGGCGTCGATCTGCATTTCCATGACGCGCGGATCGGCTTCGTCTACGGGTCCCCACAGCGGCTTGCGGTTCCAGACGTATTCCGCCGGCTTGAGAGGGGCGTTCTGCGCCGCACCCAGCACGGTCTGCCACTCACCCATTCCCTGCGGCCAGAAAACAGACGAACGGCTCTCACGACCCGTGTAAGCAGGCCATATGTAGGCGGCTATATCGTATTGCATAGCATTTTTCCTCCGCTTTTTTGTAGATACCCGATGCATGCGCCTGCGGCAAGGTTTTACGGGTACAGCCGGAAAGGTTCCGTTTCCGCAACAAACGCCCTGCCGTCCTCGTTCCACATGGCGAGCAGTTCATCCGGCGGCATTCCGGCACGCAGGGCATGCCCGCCGGTGGAGAGATCAATGTGCCAGCGTGCCCCGGTAGGCGGAGGCGTGAAGGCAAAGTCAGCCGGGAACAGCCGGCGCAGGGTGTCAATCAGGTATACGCCCAGCGTGACTGCCCGGACGGCGCGGGCATCCGTAACGTGGATATCCACACCCCGGCAAATCTCGCCGGCATACTTGCCGAACGCGGGGCGGAAGAATGTCGGGCTGAAGGCAAGTCCCGGCAGCTCCAGCGCATTCATCGCATCTGCCAGCTTTTCTGGTTGGATGAACGGGGCGCCGATGGTAGTAAAGGGCGTAGTTGTGCCGCGCCCCTCCGAAACATTGGTTCCCGCAAGCATGCAGGTTCCGTTGTAAACTGTGACGGCATCCGGAGAAGGCAGGTTGGGGCTTGGTCTGACAAACGGAAGCTCCGTGTCCGCCCAGAGCATGGAACGCCTCAGCCCGCCACAGGGGATTACGGTCAGGTCGCAGGGCAGCGCATATGCCTCGTTGCAGTAGCGTGCCAGCTCGCCCAGCGTCAGACCGTGGCGGATCGGCATCCGCATCAGTCCGATGAAGGAGACACAGTCATCCGCCTGCCGCCCGCCCTCTGTCACCAGCCCGCCCAACGGATTGGGACGGTCAAGCACGCACAGCGGTACCCGGTTCGCGGCGCAGGCACGCATGGTGCAGAGCAGCGTGGAGGCATAGGTGAAATAGCGCGATCCGACATCCTGCATATCGAACACCAGCATATCCAGATCCCGCAGACTGTCCGCGCGCGGCGCATATGCCGCGTCTGTCCCGCCCGTGCCGGGAGCAAACACCATATCCTCAAAGAGGGAGTGGGTATACAGTCCGGTCAGCTCGTCGCGCCCGTCCGAGACTTTTTCGCCGGGACCCAACACCCCGCGCACGCCATGCTCCGGCGCGAACAGGCAGGATACCGTAAACAGCTGTGGCAGTACATCGACCGTACTGCGCCAGCCGTGGCGGGGCGATATGCCGGACATATTGGAAACAAGCCCCAGTCGTAAATGCTCCAGCAGGGAGCGGTACGGCGCATCGGTAACGCGGTCGATTCCGTTCCGGATCATGACAGGCTCCTTTGCGCCGCACCGGACTGTTTACCCGCCGGTTGATTTCCCGCTGTGCCCGTTCTCCCCGCCGCAAAATAATCCTTGAAGCAGGCGAGGGCTTCCCGGCTCTCACGGCGGATCCGGTGGGCATAGGGGCGCGTGTCGGCGGCAACGCCGCAGGCGTTCATGCCGAGGGTGCGGGCGATATAAACGGCGCGGTGGAGATGGTACTTTTGCGTAATGACCAGGACGCGGCGTGCATGGAACACATCCCGCGCCCGACTGACGCTCTCAAAAGTGGAGAATCCTTCATAGTCGCAGAGGATCCGATCCTCCGGCACGCCGAGGCTGACAGCCAGCTCACGCATGGCGGCGACCTCGTTGTAGTCGCCGGTGCGGTCGCCGCTCAGAAGGAGCATGCCGAAGCGCGCCGGATCGGACAGGTAGACCGCACAGCCGATGCGCACGCGGTCGGCGAGCATATCGCTGGGTGATCCATCCGGGCGCAGACCAGCCCCTAAGATCAGCACGCAGTCGAAGCGTTCCCCGTCGGGCAATGTGCCCAATCCGTCCGGGGACAGGATGTATGGCGCAGTCACGTCGGCAATTCCGCCGCTGACCACGCACACCAGTGCAGTACCGAGCACTGCAAGAACCAGCACAAACGACAGCACGAACCGTGCATGCCACAGCCCGTGCCGCACCCCCTGCCCGAGGTGGGCAAGGCGGGTGAGGATCTTCGGTGACAGATGCGGATGCGGATGCGGATGCATGGTGACCTTCCTTTCCGGCGGTATCGGGTTCCGCCATAGTTGCTCTTCTGCGAGGAATGATTGTGACGGAACGGATGGAGATTCCGCCGTTTCGCCGTGCAACGCGGTATCAGAGGCGCCCTTCAATCAGTTCGGCACCTGCTTACGCGTTCTCCCCGGCAGGGCAGGCATATTCCAGCTTGTCTGCCGCTTCGTCCAGATAATCATTTTCCATCAGCTCGATCATGCCGCGGTCGCACAGTGCCGACAGCTTCCGGTCGAGCGGGATGCGTCCCAGCAGGGGATACCCGAACTTCTCGGAGATCTCCTCAATGTGGCTTTCGCCGAAGACGTCGATCTTTCTGCCGCAGTCGGGACAGACGGCGTAGCTCATGTTTTCGACCAGCCCCAGAACGGGAATCTGCATCATCTGCGCCATGTTCGCCGCCTTTTCCACGATCATGGCGACCAGATCCTGCGGGGTTGAAACGATGATAATACCGTCCAGCGGCAGGGACTGGAACACGGTCAGCGGCACGTCGCCGGTTCCGGGAGGGCAGTCCACGAACAGATAGTCTATATCGTGCCAGATGGTATCGCTCCAGAACTGCTTGACCGTTCCCGCAATGACGGGACCGCGCCAAACGACCGGTCGCGTCTCGTCGTCCAGCATGAGGTTGACCGACATGATGTCGATTCCCGTGGTGGTGGAGGGCGGGATCATTCCCAGTCCCTCGCCTTCAACCGGCTTGCGCAGTCCGAAAGCCTTGGGGATGGAGGGGCCGGTGATGTCGGCGTCCAGAATGCCGACCTTGTAGCCCTTGCGCTGCATCAGGACGGCGAGCATGGAGGTGACAAGCGATTTGCCGACGCCCCCCTTGCCGCTGACCACGCCGATCAGATGCTTGACCGAACTGAGGTCGTTGGGCTTTTCAAACATTTCCTCCCGGCTTTTGGGCTTGGAGTCGCACGCCGCCGAGCAGGTCGAGCAGTCGTGCGTACAGGTTTCCATGTTATCGGTAGTATCAGTCATGACAGATATCCTTTCTTTCGGGATGTTTTGATGATGGATCGGGAGCGGTTGCTGTATGCGCAGTAACCGCGTTTCAGATTTGCCAGATGAATTCCGGCATGGGTTCAGAGAGATCCGGCAGGGGCGTGCGGGCGGCGCGCTCGCGTAACTCCGGCAGGGCGGCGGCGATCGCTTCCCAGTACGGATCGGGCAGGAAGACCGTGCCGCTCATGAGGAAGATATTGCGCAGTCCGCAGTCGATCTCCAGCCGCATTTTTTCAACGAAATTTTCGGGCGAAAGAGCCCCGACGGGGTAGGTCGTCGTTTCACTGAAGACGTACTCCGGCGAGCCGATCAGAGTCATATGCCGCCGGATAGATGCGGCGATGGCGGCGCGTCCGACAGGATGCAGGAAGCTCTCGTCCGAGAAGTGCCCTTCGCCCACACGGACGATGGCGTCCGGGAAGCGCGCCCGGATGCGGCGGATGTCCAGCCCGTGACGGCGGTCACCGTTGTGCATGACCATGGGGCAGGGGATAACTCCCTCCGGCGTTGCCTGTTCCAGAAACTGCAGGATGGAATCGCACTGGAAGGTCTCCCATGCATCGGTCAGCACGGCGTCGCCGGCAGCCAGCCGGGCGGCAAGCTCCGCACGCGTAATATCCCCATAGGCAGGATACGTCGCGCGGAAGCTGTTCATACAGTCGTCGCAGAAGCAGCCCTGCACCGCCGGTCCCCACGCGCCGACCCGCAGGTCGTCATCGTAGACCAGGTGCGAAAATCCGAGTTGCTTCAGTAGGTCACCGGCGGCGCGGCTGTCCGCCAGTACCTTGGCATGGCGGGGGCAAGAGGTGTTCGGCCAGGGATTGCCGGCGGCGTCCACGCGGGGCTGCCAGCCATCGCCGGTTTTGGATTCGGCAGGTTTACTGGGGTCAAACGCCTGCCCGCCGTGTCCCAGCGGGATACTCAGTGCGCCGACATACAGTCCCTCCTCCTCCAGCCGGGTTTTGGCGCGGGCGATGTCCTCCGGGGACGCCTCCCATCTTCCGTAGAAGAATCCGCCAAGCCAAACCGAGGAAACACCGGCTGCCCGCATCCGATCAAGCTTGTGCCCGAAGTCAGAGTCGTACAGCACTGTGTTGGGACTGAAATCATAGTTCAGGGTCAACGGAAGCGTTGTGTTCATAGAAACCTCCTTACATGGCGGCAGGGAAGCCGGATTCAATCGGCACTTCCTCAGCCTAACTTTGCGAGTGCCGCCTCGGTAGCGGTCAGTTTTTCACGGGCGGCGGCGAGCTTTGCGCGCTCGGCGTCCACAACGGCGGCAGGCGCCTTTGCCACAAAGCCCTGATTGGACAGTTTTTTGTCAAGACGCTCCACCTCGGCGCTGACCTTGGCAATCTCAGCGGTCAGGCGCGCTCTCTCTTTTTCATAATCCACAAGGTCAGACAGCGGCAGGTACGCGGTCGCGGCGGGCGTGACGACCTGCACGCAGGTGTCGGCAGACACGCGACCGGCAGGGAAGGACTCCGCCACCTCGATGCCGGACGCGGACGCCAGGCGGGCAAAGAAGGGGGCAGTTGCGCTGTTGAACGCATCGGCGTAGCGCGTCTCAATGAAGACAGCCGCCTTGCGGGAGGGGGCAATATTCATCTCGGCACGTCGATTGCGGATGGCGCGGATCAGCTCCAGCACGCGCTCCATCTCGCCGGCTTCGACGGGAAATTCCAGATCCGACCGCCCGGTCGGGTAGCGGGAGATCATGATGCTTTCGGCATCTCCCGGCAGATGAGGCAGGGAGGAGAATATCTCCTCAGTGATGAAGGGCATGAAGGGATGCAGGAGCTTGAGGATTCCGTTCAGCACGTAAGTGATGACCTGCTGGCAGATGCGGTTGCCCTCGCTCTCCTTCTCGTTCAGCCGCGCTTTGGCGAGCTCGATATACCAGTCACAGAACACGTCCCAAGTGAACTCATATATGGCAGCCAGAGCCACGCCGACCTCGTACTTCTCCAGATTAGCGTTCACGCTTTCCGCGAGCCTGTTGAAGGAATGCAGGATCCATTTGTCCTCCAGAGCCAGGCGGTCGGCGTCAGGCAGGCGCACCTCGTCAATGGTCAGGTTCATGCGCACGAAGCGTGACGCATTCCACAGCTTGTTGGCAAAGTTCCGCGCCGCCTCCATCTTCTCGTCCGAGAAACGCATATCGTTTCCGGGGCTGTTGCCGGTTGCCAACGCAAAGCGCAGAGCATCCGCGCCGTACTTGGATATGATCTCCAGCGGATCAATGCCGTTGCCCAGCGACTTGGACATCTTGCGCCCCTGCGCGTCGCGCACCAGACCGTGGATGAACACGGTGGAGAAGGGCTTTTGCCCCATATGCTCGAGACCGGAGAATATCATCCGGGCGACCCAGAAGAAAATGATATCATACCCGGTCACGAGAACCGAGGTGGGGTAGTATTTTTCCAGTTCCGGGGTGCGGTCAGGCCATCCCAGCGTCGAAAAGGGCCACAGCGCCGAGGAAAACCACGTGTCCAGTACGTCGGACTCCTGCCGGACGGGCGCGCCGCAGACGGGGCAGGTTGTAATGTCCTGCTTGGAAACGGTCATCTTTCCGCAGGCGTCGCAGTAGAAGGCGGGGATGCGGTGTCCCCACCAAAGCTGACGCGAGATGCACCAGTCGTGGCAATTCTCCATCCAGTTGATGTAGATTTTGGAGAAGCGGTCGGGGGCAAATTTCACGTCACCGGAGCGCACCGCTTCCAGTGCAGGCTCCGCGAGCGGCTTCATCTTGACGAACCACTGGTCGGATGTCATAGGCTCGACCGTGTTGTGGCAACGGTAGCAGGTGCCGACGTTGTGCGTATGCGGCTCGACAGAAAGAAGGTAGCCCTGCGCCTCCAGATCGGCGACCAGCGCCTTGCGGCAGGCGTAGCGATCCATGCCCTCATACTTGCCGGCATAGCGGTTCATGGTCGCATCGTCGTTCATGACCTTGATCTGTTCCAGTCCGTGCCGCTCGCCGACAAGGAAGTCGTTGGGGTCGTGCGCGGGCGTGATCTTGACGCACCCCGTTCCGAACCCGATTTCCACATAGTCATCGGCGATAACGGGGATTTCCCGACCCACGATAGGCAGAATCAGCGTCTTGCCGATCAGATGCCGGGTTGTCTCATCATTCGGGTTGACCGCAACGGCGGTATCACCGAACATGGTTTCCGGGCGGGTGGTTGCCACCTCGACATAGCCGTCCTCACCTTTGATGGGATACTTGATGTGCCAGAAGAAGCCGGGCTGCTCGGTGTATTCGACTTCTGCATCCGACAGTGCCGTGGCGCAGTGCGGGCACCAGTTGATGATGCGGTGACCGCGGTAAATCAGTCCCTTGTCATAGAGATTGACGAACACTTCCCGCACGGCACGGGAGCAGCCATCGTCCATGGTAAAGCGCTGGCGCGTCCAATCGCAGGAGGCACCCAGCTTTTTGAGCTGCCCTGTAATGCGTGCCTCGTAGGAGTCCTTCCACGCCCAGACACGGCGCAGGAATTCCTCACGTCCGAGGTCGTAGCGCGTCTTTCCCTCGTCCACGCGCAGGCGCTCCTCCACCTTGATCTGCGTGGCGATGCCGGCGTGGTCTGTGCCGGGAACCCACAGGGTATTGTAGCCCTGCATCCGCTTGGTGCGCACCAGAATATCCTGCAGTGTCTCGTCCAGCGCGTGCCCCATGTGGAGCTGACCGGTCACATTCGGGGGGGGAATGACCACCGAAAAGGCGGGCGCGGGATTTGCCGGATCCGGGGTGAAGTATCCCCGGTCGCACCACATCTGATAGATGCGGTCTTCAAATTCCGCAGGGGCATAGGTCTTTGGCAATTCGGTCGTAGGATTCATGCGATAAGCCTCCTGTATTTTCTGTTCTTCAGGGAACCGCTTATTTATTCGGCGGCACTTTGGAAAATGCTGTGTGTGAAATGCCGGGGCGCGGTATAGGTGGTACAACAAAACAAAAACGCCCTCCCGTATCAGGACGAGAAGACGCGGTACCACCTGACTTCGCACCGTGCAGGGCAGAGGGTGCGCACTCCGGGGGAAGATAACGGTTCCTGACCGGCGGACACTGACGCGGGGAACCCGTTCTTGCATCCGCAGCTCCCGGGCGACCTTCGCTCACCGCTCCGCAGGACTTGCACCGACCGTCCATTCTCTGTTGGGGAGCGGGGAGTTACTCCTCCCGTTCACGGCTGTTCGGTATATACCGAAACGTGTTGTGTAGAAAAATACACGCTTCTCCGGCGGCGCAGAGCGCCGCCGGAATATGCGCGACTGAAGGGAACCTTTACCATAAAGGCGCCCCGCGTGACTGACCGTGCAGGTCAGTCTCAGTCAGCGTAAACGCTGACCTGCTTCTTGCCCTTCGCGGCGTGCTCGAACCGGACGGTCCCGTCGATCAGTGCGAACAGGGTGTCATCGCTGCCGATACCGACATTGTTGCCGGGATGGATAGCGGTGCCTCTCTGCCGGACGAGGATGTTCCCCGCCAGGACAGCCTGACCGTCGGATCTCTTGACGCCGAGTCGCTTGGACTCGCTGTCCCGACCGTTCTTGGTGGAACCGACGCCCTTCTTATGAGCAAAGAACTGCAAACTGAGCTTCAACATCTTGCTACCTCCATAATAATCAATGTGGGGATGGTTGTTTCCGGAATCGGAGAATGGGTTCTGACCGGACAGCGGACTTACCGTGCTGTGTCCCCGCCGCCATAGGGGCGGTTGACAACCTGCACATCAAGGTAATCCCCGTATTCCTCCAGCATATCGGAAAGCTGCTGGTAGTAGCCGAGGAAAATACCCGACACGGCGTAGCGCTTCAACTCATCTGCCTCGAATTCGGGCAGTGCCGCGCGGCACCGGACTCGGATGGTCGTGGTGTTGTCGTCGATTTCATAATCGACGGATGAGGCGTAAGCGACTTCCACGGTGTTTATCAGGAACATGGTCATGGCGGACAGCGCGGAGCAGAGAATATCCCAGCCCTCCTCGCCGTAGCCCGTGTGACCCCGTTCTTCAAAGCCGTAGAATACACCGCCGCTGCGGTAGAAAGTGATCGTGGTCATGACAATGCGCTCCTTCCTTGCGGGAGAGGCAACACATCAGGCGTCGATCTTGGTGATCTGCACCTTGGTGTAAGGCTGTCTGTGACCGATCTTCTTCTTCTCGTTCTTCTTGGACTTGTACTTCAGAACGTAGATTTTCTTGCCTTTTCCGTTCTTCAGCACCTTACCGGTAACAGTAGCACCGGCAACCGTGGGGGTTCCCGCCTTGAAGCCTGCATCGGTAGAGAGCGCCACGACGTCGAATTTGACCTCGGTGTTCTCCTCCGCATCCAGCTTCTCGACGAAGATGATGTCCTGCTCGTTGACCTTGTACTGCTTTCCGCCTGTCGTGATAACAGCAAACATGAAAAGCACCTCTTTCTTTGAGACTCGCTGACTGGGGCGGCATCGCCATGTGGCGACACCTTAAAAAAGCCCGTTTCAAGCGGCGCCCCATTATAGCATATTCTGTCCCGTTTGTCAAGAGTTTTTGTGATTTTTCCGAAAAAGGCGTCAGAAGCGAGTTTTTCGCAGCGGATTCCCGGCATGGTTCACCGCGGATGGGCAACGCAAGATTCCCCCTAAATAGACAGTTTTCCCAAAATGTCGAAACCGCCCTTGACAGGCGGCGTTTTTTCATGGTATAATGTCAGCAGACTTGAGAATTGCTGATTTATCGGGAGGCACGTCTTTTCCTGCCGGAAAACCGATGTGAATCAGCGTTTCCCTAAATCTGCAAATCTGTAAAAGGGAAGGATATCGTCAGATTATGAGTGAACAGCAAAACACGCCCGCGCTTCCTACCGAGGAGCGTACAGTTTCCGCCGGGAACGGTGCCGTTTGGATTTGCCCGGAGTTCAAGCTCTCCGGCATTTTTTCGTCACATATGGTGCTTCAGCGCGACAAGCCGATTCGCGTCTGGGGCTTCTCCCGTCACCCCGGCTCGGCTGTGACAGGCGAATTTATGGGGGAGACTGTGCGTGCCACCGTGACCGAAGCGGCACCCGCCGATGGCAGGTGGACGCTGACTTTCTCTCCGCACGCATATACCCGCGAGCCGCAGCGTATGGTCATCCGGGACGAGTCGGGGCATGAGGCGGTACTGGAAGACATCCTGATCGGCGACGTATGGCTGATCGGCGGGCAGTCCAACGCGGAGCTGACGCTGGCGCCCTGCATGACGATGACGCCCAGCGTGGAGTTCTCCGAGGAGGACAACTTCCGGCTATTCACGCAGACGCAGGCGTTTGTTGCCGCCAACCAGATGTACTGCGAGCAGCCTCAGCCCGACATCATCAATCCGGCGTGGTGCTGGAAGCGCCCCGGGCGCGAGGCATCGCTGGAGTTTTCCGCGATGGGCTGGTACTTCGCCCGCGAGCTTACAAAGCAGATCGACGTGCCGCTGGGGCTTGTCATGATGTGCGCAGGCGGCGCCTGCATCCGGGAGCTGATTCCGGAAGAACTGGCACACGCGCAGGGCTATCTGTGCGGCGCCAATGTCCGCGAGGCTGGCTACTACAACGCGCTCATTCACCCGCTGGAGGGACTGGCGTTCACGGCACAGCTGTTCTTCCAGGGCGAGAGCGAGGGCGGTGAGCGGGCGCTGGCGGAGAAGTACGCCTATGAGCTGGCGTTGCTGGTCGCAGACGAAAGACAGCGCTTTGCTACGGGATTCCCCTTCTACAATGTCCAGCTTTCCTCCTACCGCGAGGAGGGGGCGGCTTTCTTCCCGTGGCTGGATATCATCCGGATGCAGCAGTTCGATGCGCAGCGCCTGATACCGGATTCCACGCTGACGGTGGATATGGATCTGGGGGCGCCGGAGGGCTATCCTGACTGGGCACATTCGCCGCGCAAACTGGAACTTTCCGAACGGCTGGCTGCGTTGGTGCTGGCGCGGCAGTACGGCATCGGGAACGAGCGGGAGGTCGTTTCCCCCATGCCGGCGGCGGCGTACCGCACAGCAGACGGCAAGAGCGTTACAGTGGAGTTTGAGAACGTGGGCGCGGGGCTGACGGTCAGCGGTCACGATCCGGCGGACAGTCTCGGCATGGAGGTCGCGGGCTTTTCGGTCGGCGCTTACGACTACCGCACGCCTGCGCGTGCGACCGTGACAAGCCGGTGTGCCGTGACGGTCGAGATTCCGGAGAATGCCCCCGACGTTTCGCACGTCAGCTATGCGTTCTTCCGTGTGGTCACGCCGGAGAACGCAACCCTGCGCGGCGGCAACAATCTGCCTGCTCCCGCGTTTTCACTCGCACTCTGACATCCCTGCAACGAGACACGGCGTTCCCCACTACACAACGATAAGGAGAACCGTTTTGCCTGCTAAAGTATCGCTGCACAGAATCATTCTGACAAAATTCAAGGAATCCCTCTTTTCCGTCACGCCGGTGGTTGCGCTGGTGTGCATCCTGTACCTGACGCCGCTGGTCAGTCTGACCGCACGGGAACTGACCGTTTTCCTGCTGTCCTCCGTGGTGCTGATCATCGGGATGACGCTGTTCAATCTTGGCGCGGATATGGCAATGACACCGATGGGCGAGCATATCGGCGCGGGACTGACCCGCTCGCGCAAAATCACGGCACTGCTGACCGTCTGCTTCCTCATGGGCGTCTTCATCACGGTGGCGGAGCCGGATCTGCAGGTGCTGGCATCGCAGATAGCCGGAGTCGTCAGCAGTACGATGCTGATTGTTACGGTCGGCTTCGGCGTTGGGCTGTTCCTGCTGATGGCGGTGCTGAAAATGCTGTTTCATAAGTCGCTGTCCTCCATGCTCATGTTCTTCTACATGACGCTCTTTGCCCTGACTGCGCTGGTGGTGGTCAACGGCAATGTGGATTTTCTTCCCATGGCGTTTGACTCCGGCGGTGTGACGACGGGACCCATCACGGTGCCCTTTATCATGGCACTGGGCGTCGGTATCGCCGCGACGCTGGGCGGACGCGACGTAGGGGAGAACAGCTTCGGTCTGGTGGCGCTCTGCTCCATCGGTCCCATCCTGGCGGTTCTGCTTTTGGGTATCACGGCGGACAGCGGTAAGGTCAATATCCAGCCGTCCTACGATCTGGCGGACGATTTCGGCGTGGCGCTGGGGCGCTCGCTTCTGACGACGTCGGGTGAGGTTTTGCTTGCGCTGGGGCTTATCGTGCTGTTTTTCCTGATTCTGCAGGTCACGTGCCTGAAGCTCCCCGTCCGTAAGGTGGGACAGATCGGGATCGGTATCCTGTACACCTTTGCAGGACTCGTGCTGTTCCTGTCGGTCGTCAATGTCGGGTATATGCCGATCGGGTACAAGCTGGGAACCGAACTGGCGTCCAGCCACCCGGTTGCACTGGTCGTGTTCAGCTTTATCCTCGGCATGGTGGTCGTGCTGGCAGAGCCGGCTGTCCATGTGCTGAATAAGCAGGTCGAGGACATCACAGCCGGACACGTCAGCAAGAGATCCATGATGATCGCGCTGAGCGTCGGTGTCGGGATTTCCATCGGTTTGTCCATGCTGCGTATCCTGCTCGACTTCAGCATTCTGTACTACGTCATCCCCGGTTACCTCATCTCGCTGGGACTGTCCTTCTTTGTTCCCGGTCTGTATACCGCCATCGCCTTTGATTCGGGCGGTGTTGCCAGCGGACCGCTGACCTCCAGCTTTATTCTGCCTTTTGCCGTAGGCGCCTGCATGGTGGCACAGGGGCAGTCACATATTCTGAGCGATGCCTTCGGCGTGGTGGCTATGGTGGCTATGACTCCGCTTATCACCATTCAGCTGCTCGGCTTCCGCTCCGTCGTGACCCGTCGCGTGCGGGCAAAGATTGCCATGCGGCGCATCCTGCTGGCGGACGACGAGCAGATCATTGATTTCATGTAAGGGAGGCACCGACGTATGAGAAGAAAGAAGAAATCCGCTGGCACGGCATCTGCGCCGGCGCAGAATGCGGCGGCACCGGCTCAGACGGCACCTGCCGTTGCGAGTGAGGCGCCGGTGCGTCTCAAGCTGCTGGTGACGGTAGTCAACCGCTCCAAGACGGAGTTTTATGCCGACTACCTGCAGTCCAATTTCCACATCAATTTCCAGACCATCCTGGCGGCGGAGGGAACTGCCGACAGCGATACACTGCGCCTTCTGGGACTTACGGACAGCTCCAAGGGCGTGATCTTCAGTGTTGTGCGGGAGGATCAGGCACACGCTGCCCTGATGGGGCTGGAGGGGAAATTCGGCTCCATCAAGAACGGGAAAGGCATTGCCTGCACCGTCCCGCTGACGGGTACCATCGGGGTTGCCATTTATCGCTTCCTCGGCAATATTACCGCCTGAGCGACCGGGCGCAAGAAAGGGAGATATACCATGAGTCATTCTTTTGAATATGAAATGATATACGCCATTGTCAACGCCGGATTCGCCGATGCGGTTATGGAGGCGGCACGTGAGTACGGCGCGCGCGGCGGCACGGTCATCCACGCGCGCGGAACCGCGAACGGGGATGCCGAGCAGATGTTCGGCATTACGGTTCAGCCGGAAAAGGAGATCGTTATGATCATCGTACCGACCGAACTGCGCAACGACATTCTGCATACCGTCTATCAGAAGGTGGGGCTGAAAACGCCGGGGCAGGGAATTGCCTTCTCCCTGCCGGTGGAGGAGGTCGTCGGCTTCGGCAAGGAGAAGCAGCTGACGGCGGACGGCACAGGGGAATAAAGGCGATTCCGCTCCGAGCCGGAATAGGGAAACAGCACCGTTCCGTCGGGCAAGCCGACCGGGCGGTGCTGTTCTCTCGCTCATCCGATGCGGACAGCGGGGCGGCATCGGTTGCTGCATTCGCTCACACGCCGTAAAAAAACGGAACAACCATATTCGTCAAGAGGAGGAGATATTCTATGAGTTGCTTTGAAAACGTGAAGAAGAACTTCGGCTTTGGCTGTATGCGCCTGCCCATGAAGGACGGCGAGGTAGACAAAGCGGAGATGTGCCGCATGGTCGATGCCTTCCTTGCGCGCGGATTCAATTATTTTGACACTGCGCACGGGTACCTGGGCGGAAAGAGTGAGATCGCCGTCCGGGAATGTCTTGCCGAACGCTATCCGCGTGATGCGTTTATTCTGACCGATAAGCTGACCGGTTCGTATTTCCATTCCGAGGCAGACATTCGTCCCTTTTTCGAGAGCCAGCTGAAGGCGTGCGGCGTGGAGTATTTCGATTTCTACCTCATGCACTCGCAGAACAAGGAGATTTTTGAAAAATTCAGGGCTTGCAATGCCTATGAAACTGCGGTTGCCCTCAAAGAGGAGGGCAAGGTACGCCATGTCGGACTGTCCTTCCATGACCGTGCCGAGGTGCTGGATGAGATCCTGACTGCTTATCCGCAGGTGGATGTTGTGCAGATTCAGTTGAATTATGTGGACTTTGAGGATGCCGCTATCCAGTCGCGCCTGTGCTATGAGGTGTGCCGCAAGCACGGCAAGCCGATCATTGTCATGGAGCCGGTAAAGGGCGGCACGCTGGTCAATCTGCCGGAAGATGCCCATGCCGTGCTGGAAGGCTTGCATGGCGGCAGTCCTGCCAGCTATGCCATCCGTTTTGCCGCCGGATTTGACGGTATCTTCATGGTGCTTTCCGGCATGAGCAATCTGGAGCAGATGGAGGATAACCTGTCCTACATGGCGGATTTCAAGCCTCTGAACGAGACAGAACGTGCGGCGATTTCCAAGGTGTGTGCCATCCTGCGCGCCCAGCACATGATCCCCTGCACGGCGTGCCGCTACTGTACGGACGGATGTCCCATGCACATATCCATCCCCGATCTGTTCGCCTGCCTGAACGCCAAACAGATTTATCACGACTGGAACGCGGATTACTACTACGAGGATGTCTATACCAAGCAGAACGGTAAGGCTTCCGACTGCATTGCCTGCGGCAAATGCGAACGCATTTGCCCCCAGCACCTGCCCATCCGGAAGCTGCTCCGCGATGTGGCGGCTGAATTTGAACATCGGGCGGACTGAAGCCTGTGTCTATACGGAAAGGAAAGGTATATTCCCATGATTGAAGCGATTCTTACAAGAGCAAACGCAACCCGCAAAGTGCGGATCACGGTCAAAACACTGACCGTCCTGACGGTGGTTATTCTTGCGGTGGCACTGCCGCAGCTGGTACATCTCGCAGTCGGAGCGGCGGGCGGCGTTACATGGCTGCCGATGTATCTGCCTGTTCTGCTGGGTGGTTGCCTGCTGGGAGCCCGCTGGGGACTTATTGCCGGCATTGCTTCGCCGGTCGTCAGTTTTCTCCTGACCTCGCTGACCGGAAACGCCATGCCTGCGGCTGTCCGCCTGCCCTTCATGGCGGCAGAGCTGGCGCTTATGGCGCTGGTGACCGGGCTGTTTTCCGATGCGATCGTCAAACGGGCGTGGATGGCGTTTCCCGCTGTCCTGCTGGCGCAGGTGTCCGGCAGGGCATTCTTCCTTCTGCTGGTCACATTGTTTCAGAATGTGGTTCCCTTTACCCCTGCCGTGATTTGGGGGCAGATCAGAACCGGACTGTACGGTCTTGCCTTGCAGGCGGTGCTGGTGCCGCTGGCTGTTATCGGTCTGCGGCGGCTGGCTGATACCGGGGAGCGCGACCGTGACTGATCTTGACCGCGCAAGGCAGCTTCTTCCCGGACACAGCATTGCCCTGTGCCGGGGAGAGGAGCTGTTGACCGATGATGCACGCGGCATCGCGCCGATGATGAATCTGCTGGCGGCAGGACAGGATCTGCACGGGTTTTCTGTCGCCGATCTTGTGGTTGGTAAGGCGGCGGCGTTGCTGTTTGTCCGGGCGGGTATCGTAGCGGTGTATGCTGCCACGCTGTCCTGCGGCGGCAGGGACGTGCTGGCAACGCACGGGATTCGGGTGGAGTACGGGATTCTTACCGACTGCATCCGGAACCATGCCGGAACCGGTGTCTGCCCCATGGAACAGGCGGTGTCCGGCGTCGATGATCCGGAGATTGCCTACCGCCTGATTGGGGAACGACTTTCTGCTCTGCGTGCCGGGCAATAACGGCTGCGCGGCATCGGCTTGCCTTGTTGCTTCGACACCTGCGGCGGATGCGGCAGTTTTGCTCGCCGGTTTTTCCAAGGAACCACTGATTTATTCGGCGGCACATCTTCGACACATCTTTTCCCGCCTGCTTCTTGCCGAAAAACTCGATGTACATCCAGTACATCTTGAGTTTTTCGCAATCGCAGACGAAAAAATCTGTACCGAATATGCACCACCTCATTAAATCAGCGTTTCCCTAACGTATCAATATTGTTTTGCTCCCATTGCTTGCAAACGCATACAAAATGTGTTATAATATCCCTGTTCGGAAGCAATTTCCGTCCGGAAACGAGGTGTAAGCCGATCATGAAATCTCTGCGGGAACTGTACCGCATCGGGCGGGGGCCGTCCAGCTCCCATACAATAGGACCACAGCGGGTGGCGGAATACGCAATCGAAACGTATGGGGCACGGCGGTTCCGCGTCGAACTGTTCGGCTCTCTGGCAATGACGGGAACAGGTCACGGAACAGACCGCGTTCTCCGCGAGGTGCTGGGTGACGGCACGGATATCCGTTTCAACACAGCGGAAAAGAATCTGCCGCATCCCAACACCATGAAGCTGTACGCGTTGCGGGACGACGGCACGGCGGAGTACCTTTTCACTGCCACCAGCGTCGGCGGCGGGAGCGTATGTATTGACGGGCAGACGCTGTCTGAGGGCGGGGAAGTGTACCCGGAGCGGGATTTTGCCGCGGTCCGGGCGTTTGTTGCGCGGGAGGGAATGACACTGCCCGACTATGTCCGCCTGCGGGAACCGGATGTGTATCCCTACCTGCGGGAGGTATGGCACACCATGCGTGCCTGCGTGGAGCGCGGACTGAATCGTACCGGGACGCTGAGCGGCGGGCTGAATCTTGCGCGCAAGGCAAGCCTGCTCCGGAGCGAGAACACCAAATTTGAGCCGTCCCTCATGCATGAAAACCGCAAGGTTTCCGCCTATGCCTTGGCGGCGGCGGAGGAGAACGCGGATAACGGTGTGATCGTGACGGCACCGACCTGCGGCGCGGCAGGCATTGTCCCGGCGGTTCTGTACTATATGTACGAGAACTGCGGCGTCGGCGAGTCTGAACTGCTGGATGCGCTGGCGGTGGCAGGCGTGATCGGAAACGTGGTCAAGCAGAATGCCTCCATCAGCGGCGCGGAGTGCGGCTGTCAGGCGGAGGTCGGCGTGGCGTGCGCCATGGCGGCGGCTGGTCTGGCGCAAATATACGACCTGGACGCGGAGGGCATTGAATGCGCGGCGGAAATTGCGCTGGAGCATAATCTCGGGCTGACCTGTGACCCGGTGCTGGGACTGGTGCAGATCCCCTGCATCGAGCGCAATGCCATGGCGAGCATCAAGGCGTTCAACGCCGTCATGCTGGCAAAGTCACTGGAGAGCAAGCATAAGGTGTCCTTTGACCAGATTGTGGAGGTCATGTATGAAACCGGTAAGGATCTTGCTGCGGGGTATCGGGAGACCTCAACAGGCGGTCTTGCGCGGATATACGGGGAGGCTTGGGCTGCGCAGGGGAAGGGGGAGCAGGAATGAATGTGACGGAACTGAGTGGCACTGCGCTCGGCGGTCTGGTCTTTCTGCCCGCCTGCGTGGAGGCGGACACGCCGCTTCTGGTGTACCTGCACGGGGCAGGCGAACGGGGAACACGCACCGACCATATGTGCCGGCACGGCATTCCGCGCCTGATCGTGCGGGAGGGGTGGGAAATACCTGCTATCGTGCTTTGCCCGCAATGCCCGGCGGAATTCGTATGGGACAATGTGGTGCGGGAGGTCAAGTCCGTGATCGACGACACGGTCAGCCGCTTCGCCGTGCGAGCCGACCGTATTTCGCTGACCGGTTGCAGTATGGGCGGCTTCGGCGCATGGGAGATGGGCATGACCTACACGGGCTTCTTTGCCGCGCTGGCACCGATCGCCGGCGGCGGTCGTTCCTTCCGTGCGTCCAACCTGCGCACGACGCCTGTCCGCGCCTACCACGGGGCGGAGGACGAACTGGTTCCGGCTGTATATTCCCGCCTGATGACGGATGCCGTCCGTGCCTGTGGCGGCGATGCGGAGCTGACGCTTCTGCCCGGTATGGGGCACAACGAGGGCATTGAATATGCCTACGAACACACGGATGTGACGGAATGGCTGATTTCCATGCGGCGGACGGATCATACGCCCGTGCCGGAATTTCTGAGCGAGTATTTTTGAAGATAAACGGAGGATACGGTATGTTGGAAGGAATGGTGCGGAAGCAGACGGAAAAACAGGCGCAGACGCTGGACAGCTGGCTGGAAAAGCACGACCGGGAGGTTCCGTTCCCGGAGGGGGTTCGTCTGCACGGGGATCAGGATTACATGGGTGACGGGAAGCCCTGTCACAGGATGGATGTGTATGAACCGGAGCTGAATCCGAAGGAGGGACCCGTGCTGGTCAATTTTCACGGCGGCGGGTTTCTGCTCGGGAAAAAGCAGGTCAACCGCTTGTTTTGCGCGGATATGTGTCTGCATGGCTTTACCGTGTTTTGCCCGGAATATCCGCTGGTTCCGGAGGTCGGCATTTTTGACATTTTCCGCGACCTGACCGTGGCAGTGAACAGGGCAGGCGAGGAAGCGGCGGCACGCGGGCAGGACGGTGTCTGCCTGTGCGGGGACAGCGCCGGAGCATACCTGTGCGTTTATCTTGCCGCGATGCGGGAAAATCCGGCTATGGCGGAGGCGGCGGGAGTCAGTCCGGTCGTGCCGCGGATACGGGCACTGGGACTCATCAGCGGGATGTTCTATACCTGCCGTCTGGATTCCATCGGGATGTTCCTGCCGGATATGCTGTACGGAAAGGGCTGGCGTAAGCGTCCGTTCCGTCCCTATACGGATCCGGAGTATACTGCGCGGGCGGGAAACCTGCCGCCGTCCTTCCTTGTGACGGCGCGGGGAGATTTCCTGCGGCACTACAGCCGCCGCTTTTACCGGGCGATCTCCCGGGACAGTGCGGCGCATTGCCTGCTGGATATCCAAGGAGACAGACCGCTGTCGCACGCTTTTTCCGCTATGCTTCCGGAAACGCCGGAGGGGCGGGACGCAAACGGACAGATGGCGGCATTCCTGCTAAGGCATTGCTGATTAACACAGCTTTGCATTTCCCCGCACGGCGCACGGCTGGTGCCTCTGCGCATCCGGAATTGTGCGGTGCTGCCTTGCCCGGTTGCAGGGCGAAAGAAGCCGGAAGGCGATGACAGATCTGGTCATCGCCTTCCGGCTTTCTCCTGATGTGCTGCGGCGTCAGTCCTTCTGCACGATGGTGATATTGGACGGCTGAATGCCGGTCTGCTCAAACACCACGGCGTTGATCTGCGCCAACTGTGCGGGCTGGAGCGCACCTTTGTTCTGTACGACGATGTTTGCATTGTCGCCGCTGATGACTGCCAGACATTTTGCAAAGCCCTTACCCTGCAGCAGGGATTCAATGTTGGCTTCCTTTTCCATGTCCTTCGCCAGTGCCTGCAGTTCCTGCATAGCCTGCGCCTTGACATCCTCGGTTGCCTTGTCGTTCCGGACGACGGCGTTCAGCACCTCGATTGCCTCATCCCGCGCCTTCTTGCGGCTGACCTCGACCGTGGAGAAATAGGCATCCGAGCCGGTCGGGGTCGTGGGGGACTTATCGTCGCCGACGGCTGAGGTTGTCAAATTGGTGCCGTAATTGGTGGACATTCCGGCGCTCGCCTTGTAGTCATAGCCGTCGTGGTCGTTTGCCTTGGAGAAAAACGCCCAGTTGAGTGCGACCGCCGCACCGATCACCACGACAGCCCCGGCAATAATCAGGTTCCGGCGTCCGATCTTCCGGAAAAAGCCCTTGACCTGTTCCCACTTGTTGTTCGTATCCATACGTATGCCCTCCGTTCAGATTTGGTTACACAGCACTGTATGCGCATCGGGAGCGGAATATGCCCCGATTTTTCTTTCCGCCCCGCTATCCCTTTGCCGTGACAAAGATGCAGTTGCTCCCGATGCCAAAGACCGAGCTGAGCAGGGATGTGATCTCCCGCCGGACGCCGGGATCTCCCCCGCCGGAGCAGACAATTCCGATGCCCCGTATGGCAGGTGCCTTTTCGGTCAGGAATACGAGGGATTTGCCGGATCCGGAGCCGATCGTGACGTACAGGCGCGACGTGCCGGAGGCGGCGCTTTTTTCGTCCGTGGCGTAGACGTACTCATATCCGCCAGCCAGGCTGACGATAACCCGGACATCGCCCGCGCCCGCCACCTGCGCACAGATGGAGGCTATGCGGCTTTCCAGCGCTTGCCGGTAGGCGTCCAGGCTGACCTCATACGCTTCTCCCGGCGCACGGGCGGGCATTTCGGTCGCCTGCCCGCTCCCGTCGCTGATGCCGGGAATCAGACGGCTGCCTCCCAGCAGGAGAAACAGCCCGACCGCGCCGCCGAGCAGGGCAGGAATCAGCTTTTTCTTCATGGTGCCCGCCGCCTGCGGGGCGGACGGGGGATCGCAGGGAATTGTCATAGGCAAAAAAACCTCCGGAACACTTGCCGTTGCCTGTTGCGCGGATCATGCCACGGACAGCGTGACCGGACAGCCCAGCGCGTCGGCAAACCATTTTTCTATGTCGTGCGGATTGCGCAGCGCGGAGGAGCCGGACAGACTGATGCGTACCGATTCCAGCCGTGCGTTGCCCGCGCCTTCCAGGGAAACCGCCACGCGTGCCTGCACCGCCGCATCGCGTTCGGGGATGCCGAAGGTGTTACGCAAAGCCGCGTACACCCATTGCTCCACCTCCGCTTCCCCTGCTGCAGAGAGACTGCCTGCGAGGTCGTCAGACCCGACCGTGCCATCATCCGGTGGGAGAACACCGGACTGCTCCAGCCGTCCGCGCAGATCGTCTGTCCCGCCAGCCGCTATGTCACGGAGCAGGGAGAGCCCCCGCGCGAGCGGTACCAATATGGCAAGCAGTACGCAAAGTCCGGCTACTGCCCGGAAGGCGGCGGAACTTTTTCCGTTCCTGTCGCCGGGAAGCAGGAATTCCAGCACTCCCACGCCGAGCGACAGCAGGATCAACGGATACAGCCCGGCGGACACAGACATGGCGCCCTCCTTTCAGCCCAGCGCACTGCCACAGGCGATCAGTACGCAAAGCGTGAGAATAAAGAAAACGGAGCATAGACTGACAGCCCCTGCCATATAGCCGTACAGTTCGGCTACATCGTCCAGCAGACGCGCATCGGCGGCACAGTCCAGTGAGGACGCCGCGACCGACGCCAGCCGGATGACAGCCCGGAAAAGCAGCAGTTCGACCAGCACCGGCAGAAGCAACAGCCCCAGCAGCAGTACGCCGCACACACCGCAGATGCTCCGTAGCAGATCAACCCCCGCCGCCACGGAGCCCAGCGAACCGGACACCGCACTGCCTGCGACCGGGAGCAGATTGCCGACGGCATACTTGATGCCCTTCATGCGAAGCGAGTCCGCACGTGCGGACAGAACGCTCTGGCATCCCAGCAGCGCCGAAAGAAGAAAGGTGATCGCCCCCAGAAATCCGGTATACGCCTTGCGCACCCAGCTGCCTATTGCCTCCATCCGGTAGCGGAGCCCCAGTGCGCCGAGCAGCGAAAGTGACAGGCAGATACCGCAGACTGCCGGGGTCACGTCGGCGCACAGGTATTCCGCCACGTTCAGAAATACCAGCATCAGCCCCTCGCTAACCGTTGCCTGCGTAAGGTTGCCGCCGAGTACATACAGCGTACCCATGACCGGGAGCATACCGGCACACAGCCGGTTCAGCTGGGAAAGAAAGGTCGTGACGGTTTGCGCGACGCCGACAGTCAGACTGACCAGCGCCGCCGCGACGGCGAGCCGGATGATAAAGCCCGTCAGTTCTCCAGCCCGTCCGCCGACGGCGGCACTGAGATGTCCCAGCAGGGAGGAGATCAGCAAAAGCCCCAGCAGAGTCGAGAGCAGTCGGACAGCGTCCGGCAGACGCAGGCCCAGCGCGCCCAGCAGAGCGGACAGCATCCCGGGGAGCGAGACTCCCTCGCGGACAGCTGCCAACGCCTCGTCCGGATCGGTCGAGAACAGCCCGTCCGGCAGGAGCGGGATAAGCTCCTCGGGCAGGGAATCCGGCAGAGCGGCGTAGGCGGGCGGCAGGGTGATACCTTCCGTTTCAGCCTCCGGGGCGTTGCCTGCCGCCTGTGCGGCAGTGTCCTCTGCCCGCGCCGGCACGCAAAGGCAGGCAAACAGAAGCAGGACAAGGACAGCGGCACATATCGGTTTTCTCTTTTTCGTCATATCTTTTTCCATTTGCTTCACCCTGCGCTCAGCAGCCCTGCCACCGTGTCCGCGACCGCACGCACCAGCGGCAGAGCCAGCACCAGTATTTCCAGCCGCCCCGCCGTCTCGACCCATGCCGCCAGCGCCGTTTCGCCGCTGTCCCGGCAGATACCGGCACACAGCTCGGTGGCAAAGGCAAGCCCCAGTGAACGGAGCAGGATCCGGCGCGTGTCCGCCGGGAGGGCGTCGTCCAGCAGGGTGGTCATGTCGGACAGCACCCCTGCGGCAAGCGACAGGATGGCGCCCAGTAGGACGACCGATGCGGACAGACGGAGAAACGGTGCCCATTCCGGTTTGTACGACCGCAGGACTGACAGCGCGCACAGCGCGGTCATGCACAGAACACAAAGCTTTGCCACGGTCAGAAGCCAAACACGGTGCAGATCAACTCGAACAGATCCGCAATCTGCTGAATCAGCAGAAGCAGAACGACCACAATGCCCGCCAGTGTCACCAGCATGGACTGCTCGTCCCGCCCCGCCTTGGACAGAAGCTGGCACGCAACGGCGACCAGCAGTCCAACGCCCGCTACCTTGATGATCAGACTGATATCCATGCATTTACCATAGCAGTATTGCCGCTGCCAGCGCACACGACAGGCACAGCGCACTGTCCGTGCGGGTGCGGGCGGGCAGGGAATCTGCCAGCCTGCTTCGCTGTTCCTCCAGTGCAGAGAGATAGTAGTCACAGCGCCCGACCTGCTCTGCCCGGTGGGTGTGCCCCAGTTCGCGCGCGAAGCAGGTCAGCAGGCGTTCGGATTCCGCCCCCAGATAGCCACGGCTTTCATGCAAAAGCAGGGGAAGGGAAGCGGCGGGGCGCCCGGCGGATGCCCGATCCTGCCCCCGGCAGGCGGCAAGCACCGAGGGATCGACCGTGGCGAGTATTTGCCCGATGGGCATGGAGAAGCAGTCAATCTGCCCACGGATAAAGCGCAGGAGTGACAGGTAGCCGTCCAGTACCCCCACACGCCGATGTTCATAGCGTGCCAGCAGCAGTGCAATGTAAAGCCCCGCCCCGACAAGGAGCAGGGAACCGAACAGCTTTGCCGTCATACCGATTCCTCCCGCGCATCCGCGCCGCCCGTAATTGCGGGCATCTTTGCCTGTTCCGTATGCGGATACTTGGCAGTGCCCGTCAGTGTCCGGCAATTTCCGCCTCTGCCGCATCCCACTGCGTGATGCGATAGCGGAATCCGCCGGCTCCGTCCCGCGTCAGCCCCACATAGGCAGAGAACAGGCGCGCCTCGTGGAGCAGGCGCAGTCCCGTCCGATGCAGAAGCTCGGCACAGTCCGCGGCATGGGCACTTGCGACCAACGGCACGCCGCCGTGGTGCGCCTCTACCAATGCCATGGCTTCGGTGCAGTCCCCGATCTCGTCACACAGGATAACCTGCGCCGACAGCGTCCGTGTTGCGATTTCCACTCCCAGCGCCCGGGGATATCCCACCAGCACATCCAGACACAGCCCCGGATCGTCCGTACCATAGCACAGCTCGGCACGGCTGTCTACCAGCACCGTCCGCAGCGGGGTGGGCGGTGAGGCAAGCCCCACTGCCACGCCGCGCAGCAGGGTTGTCTTCCCCACGCCGGGCGCACCGTACAGCAACAGTCCGCGCGGGGATCCGGCGGCAAGACTGTCCCGAACTAGGCGCACGATCCGGTCGCCGACCGACCGATGGGGGTGTGGCAGGCGAATGCACAGTCCCGTGACCGAACGCAGTCCCAGTACGCGTCCTTCCTCGCATGCCGCCCGTCCTGCCACGCCGACCCGGATGCCGCCGGGCAGAGTAAGGAAGCCCTGCGCGATATCCTGACTGTAAGCGTACAGCGATCCGCCGCACAGCGCGGACAGTACATCGGACAGATCGTCCCCGTCCAGCCGCAGATCTGTTGTCAGGTTTTCGCCATCCACGGTCAGTGTGACATACCGCCCTGCCCGCAGGCGAATCTCCTCGATCTCCGACTGCCCGGTTGCCCGTGCCGTCAGCGCATCGGACAGAGCCGTCGCCAGCGCAGGCGGGAGTCGGTCGGTCAGGGCAGGGGGCAGGGAAGCAGATGAATGCAGAACGGTTCGGGCGGCAGGACGCATTGCCCCGACCGCAGGCACGGACGGCGGTTGCGGGTGGGATGCTGTTGGTACGCTCCACGCGAAGCGCGGCAAGACTGCCTGCCCCATGACCATTCCCCCTTCCGTCCCGCGCTGCGGTACACCCCACTGTATGGCGCCCGCTCCGGAAATATGACAGGGATGCAAAAAAGCCGCCCAGGGCGGACGGCTTTCAGGATTATACCGGCGTTGGTCTTAACGGGATTCGTCCCCGGTCGCGGTTTCGGTTTCTGTTCCGGTAGCGACTGTTTCGTCATCCGAGGGACGGACTTCCTCGTAGCGGATCAGCTCCTTTACAAAGACCCACTGCTCCGGGTAGTTGGACTGATAGAATCGGATGGCGCGTTCGCTGTGCGAGACGACATGGCGCACGCCGCGCTCATCCAACTGCCGGCACAGGTCGGCGGCAAAGGCAAGCACGGAGGTGCGATTGTCCGTCGCGCCGGGGGCATACTTGGCGGCGAAGGCGGCATTGTCTGAGACGGTTTTCTGCAGGATCTCAAACTTTTTCCCGTCTTTCATGGTGAATGTGACGGACAGTCCCTTGTCACCGTCGCAATCCACGCGGCACAGCGTCACGTCGTCCCACGTGTAGGCGGCAGTCTGTCGGAAGAAGTTGGTCGATATGCCGTTCTCCGACACAAGCCGATAGGTGTTGACTGACACAGCACCGCAGGCAAGTATCAGTACCAGCAGTACTCCGGACAGCAGGTTCGCAAAGCGGCGGGTGCCGAGAATGCTGTGCTTGGTGCTATTCGCCGAGCCGAGCGGCTTTTTCCGTTCGTAATCCTCCTGGGATGGCAGGTACTGGAGCATCAGCACGCACTCCAGCAGCACGAATGCCACGATGATACAGGGAATCTGCGCGGACATAACGGCATAGGCGGGCGTATCCCCGCTGCGCGCCTCAACGACGGATGCCGTGATCCGTCCGACCGTAAAAATATACAGTGCCATCAAGGCAAGAATGAGTACCGTTCCGGCGACGAGAAACAGGCATCCGCGCCCGCCGGTGTTTTGTTTTTTCTGATTCACGGGCAACCTCCGTCAATCCAGCACACGCAGGCGACTGACTGCCGGGAAGCCTGCCGTCGCAATGCGCGCCGCAATCTCCTGCTCGCTCAGCGCAGGCGTCACAAAGGACAGCCGCCCCGGTTGATGCCGCACGGCTTCTCCGCCTCCGAAGTGCGCTGCCAGACTGTCTGCCGCTTCTGCCGGCGCGTCAAAGACAAGCAGATTCCGGCAAACGGAGGCGGCAAATTCGGTCACGTCATCGGCACTGGCGTCTTGCCATACCGGTGCAGCGGCGGGGTCGGCATGGGTTGCTTCCATAATGTCGGAGACGACCGCGCTGGCGGTGGGCAGTTTGCCTGCACCGGGACCGTAGAACATGACTTCACCGACCATATCGGCACTGACCAGAATGCCGTTGAACACGCCGCTTACGCCGGCAAGCGGGTTTCCGCCCGGCACAAAGCGCGGGGAGACCATAGCAAGAATCTTACCGGTCTGCGCATCGCGGCTGGCGTATCCGATCAGCTTGACCGCACCGCCCATGGCGCGCGCCAGCGCGGCATCATCTGCCGTCACGCGCGTGATGCCCTCGCAGTGGATGCTGTCCGGGTCAATGCGCTTGCCGAACGCCATTGCCGCCAGGATAACGGTCTTGCGCGCGGCGTCCAGTCCTTCGATGTCAGCGGTCGGATCCTTCTCGGCGTAGCCTTTTCCCTGCGCGTCCCGGAGAACGTCGGCAAAGGGCGTGCCCTTGGTTTCCATTTCGGTCAGGATGTAGTTGGTGGTGCCGTTGAGGATGCCGCTGACCGACCGGATGTGATTCTGCGCAAGATCCTCGCGCAGGGGGCGAATGACGGGAATACCGCCGCCCACGCTTGCCTCAAACAGGTAGGAGACGCCGTGCGTCCGCGCCAGCGCCAGCAGCTCGGTGCCGAAGGTCGCAACCACCTGCTTGTTGGAGGTCACGACGCTCTTGCCTGCCTCCAGCAGGGCTTTGGTGAAATCGTAGGCAGGGTGCGCGCCGCCCATCATCTCCGCGACCACCGATACCTCCGGGTCGTTCAGAATGACCTGAAAATCGTGGGTGATCAGATTCCGGAAGGGGCTGTCCGGAAAGTCCCGCAGATCGAGAATGTATTTGATCCGGATCGGTTCGCCGACCCGCGCCTCAATGAGTGCCCGGTTATGGGTCAGCACCTCGGCTGTGCCGCTGCCGACAACGCCGAAGCCCAGAAGTGCCGCGTATTTCATAGGTAGATATCCTTTCCGCTTGGTTTCTCCAGTATTGTACCACAAAAACGGGAAAAATGCAAACGGATATACGGAAAAAAGTATTGAATTTCTGAAAATAATGTGGTACAATGAAAAGGCCCGTCGGACGGGTCGGGAGGATACGGTGATATGGGATCTCAGATCGGAAGCAAGACAAACGTTAAGATATACGTTCTCAACCTGATGATGGCGGTCGGCTATCCGCTGGACTTCAACACGCTGAACGAGGCACTCCGCCAGACCGATTTCATAGATTATTTTGATTTCGCGGACGCCTTCCACACCATGGAGGATGACGGTCTGCTGGAGGCGTCCGGTGTCAACCGGCTCGGTGAGCCGTGCTATGCCGTCACGGCAAAAGGCGCTTGCGTGGTAGAGAGCATGCGGGGGAACATCCTGCCGTCTGTGCTGGAGGACAGCGTGGTCTGCGCCATGCGCTACCTGGATTTCAAGCACCGGGGGGTCAAGCTGTCCTGCCGGATCGAACCGTGTGCCGGAGGGGGATGCCATATCCTCTGCTCGGTCACCGAGCGGGACAAGACAGTGCTGTCCGTGACACTGTGGGTAGAGGACGAACAGACAGCCCGGCGGATGGAGGATCAGTTCCGCGCACATCCGGAGAACACGTACCGGGGCGTTCGTGCCCTGCTGACCGGCAATGTCAATTACCTGTTTGACCACTGGACGAAGGAAGTGGGTGGTCACAGATGGTTTCAAACCAAAAACGCAAAAAAGCCGGAGCGGGAGCCTGCTACAGAAGTCCATGTCCGTGGCGGCTACTCTGCGAAGCGTCCGCCCAGAGCACCCACAGGCTACACCCTGGTGGAAGTCAAAACCACAAAGTACGGATATCACTATTTCAAATATGTATGGATGCCGCCGAAGAGCAAGGAAAAACGGCGGCTGGAAATCACCGGCGGCGGGCTGGTCAGCTAAGCCTTGTAGATGTGTAAAGTTTACGAACGAAAACGAAAACAGGAGGTAGCCACATGGATATGCTTTGGAAGCAGGCGGCCATTGAAAGGCTGAAACTGTATGAACCCAAGCGCTTGTCACTCAAATCCATCCCGCAAGAGATCAGAAGGCTGGAGCTGGAAATGCAGAGCATCCGCAGCGCAACATCAGATGGATCCCCTTCCAAGGGCGGAGGCAGCGGAAGGGAGGATATGTACCTGTCCAACATCGTCCGCCGGGAAGAGCTGGAGTGTTCTCTGGAGCAGGCCAGAATCTGGGTCTCTCTGACAGATTCGGCGCTGTCTCTGCTGAATGACGAAGAAAGACTTCTGCTTGACCGCTTTTTCATTCACCAGGAGAAGCAAGCTGCTGACAGGCTGGCCGGTGATCTGCACATCGATGTCAAGACGGTGTACAGACGGAAGGATGATGCACTGTGCAGGTTCACCGTTGCTCTGTACGGCAAAACGGAAATGTGAGAATTTTTTGGGTTGAATTCCCTGCAATCTGTGTTATGATAGATAAAATCATTCATCAGAGGTCAGGGAAAGCCTGGCCTCTTTTGTATTCTTCAGGAGGGTCATATGGCATCCAGCAAGCGCAACCGGCCGGATAAGGACGGTTCCCACCGTCTTGCCTATGAGCGGAATAAAGCAAAGATCATGGCCACGCAGACGGTGTGCGGCATCTGCGGCAAGCCGGTGGACAAGAGTCTGCGATATCCTCACCCGCTTTCCCCGTGCATCGACCACATCATTCCGGTGGCAAAGGGTGGCCACCCCAGTGACATCGACAATCTGCAGCTGGCGCATTGGACGTGCAACAGGCAGAAGTCTGACAAGATTCTGAAACGTCATAGGAAGGCCGAAGAAGACGAGACCATCTCAAACCGCATTTTACCCCAGTCCTGCGACTGGGTGGCGTACAGGTCAAGCTAGGGGGGCGTACCGCCCTCCCCGTGCGGTGTCTGACCTTCAACCGGCGTACTGGGAATATTTCTCGCTGAGAAGTTCGCGGTTCGAAAACAGATTTTCAAAAATGTATACGTCTGAAAGAATATACTATATCTATAGAAGCGGCTGAGGCCGTAATGCCAAGAAGGAGGCGCCTATGGCGGCATACAAGGGCAGGGAATACCTGAAAAATTATTTGGCGCTGAAGCGCTGCCGCGTTTTACTCCGCTACAAGTATTACGAGATGAAAAACGGGATCAAATATTTCCGCACAATCATCCCGTCTGAGTTCATGTGGACAGCGGAAACGCTGGGCTGGTGCGGGAAGGCCGTGGACGCCCTGGCGGACAGGCTGTCCTTCCGGGAATTCAAACATGATGACTTTGACCTGAATTCCATTTTTGCCATGAACAATGGCGATATTCTACCGGACAGCGCCATGCTTTCCGCTTTGATAAGCTCCTGCTGCTTTGTGTACATCTCCGAGGACTTGGACGGATATCCACGGCTGCAGGTCATCGATGGCGGGAACGGAACCGGCGTGATGGATCCCATAACCGGATTGCTGACAGAAGGATATGCGGTAATCAGCCGGGACAAGAACGGCAATGTGGATATGGATGCCTACTTTGTGGCGGGTCGGACAGAATTCTATCAGGGGAACCGGCTTGTGCGGGTGGATAAAAACCAGGCACCGTCCCCGCTGCTGGTGCCGATCATCTACAGACCGGACGCAATGCGCCCCTTCGGGCATTCCAGGATCAGTCGGAGCTGCATGAATCTGATGCAGGGGGCGCTTCGGACGCTGCTCAGATCCGAGGTCAGCGCGGAGTTTTACTCCTTCCCGCAGAAATACGTGGTGGGACTTTCCGAAAGCGCTGAAGAAATGGAAACGTGGAAGGCGACCATTTCATCATTCCTGCGCTTCGATCAGGATGAAAACGGTAAATCCCCACAGTTAGGCCAGTTTACTCAGCAGTCCATGAGTCCATATACGGAGCAAATACGCACGTTTGCCGCGCTGTTCGCCGGTGAAACCGGCCTGACGCTGGATGACCTGGGCTTTGTCACGGACAACCCATCCAGCGCCGAGGCCATCAAGGCCAGCCATGAAAATCTTCGGCTGCTGGCAAGAAAAGCGCAAAAGACATTCGGCAGCGGTCTTCTGAATGTCGGGTATCTGGCAGCGTGCGTCCGGGACAATTACGCTTATAAGCGCCAGCAGCTCTATCTTACCAAGCCGGCATGGGAACCCGTGTTCGAGCCGGATGCCGCCATGCTGTCTGGTATCGGCGACGGAATTGGTAAAATCAATCAGGCAGTGCCGGGATATTTCGGCAAGACCAACCTGCGGGATATGACTGGCGTGGATCCGGAAAGTTGAGGTGGCGGCCATGGAAGATGTCGCGCCTGCCCTGATTACGGATGTAATTGACGAATTTCACAGGCTCTATGAGGAAAGTGATAAAATCCGGGTGCTTCTTGGAAAGGTAAAAGAGGGGGCTGCCACATTCGCAGAGGCGCAGCAGTATTCGCTGGAGGTGTCCCGCCTGATCGGCGTCGCCTATGAAAAGCACATTTCTTCGGCGGTTCTGCCGGATGGGCGAATGTACTACAACATCGCCTCCCGCCTGATTCCGGATACTCTGGATGAAAACTACAAGGCGGTTTCCGACTATGCTGTGGAGGTTCTGAAGAAACTGAACGAAAATGCCAGAATCGGTCTGAAGGCCAAGGCGGCGGAAAAAGACGCGGACAGGATCAACGGGCTTGTGAATCTGGCATCCAGCGCAGAGCAGTACGACGATGTATCCGAGAAACTGCTGACGGCCTTTGAGAATTTCAGTCAGAGCATTGTGGACAAGACCATTCAGACCAATGCAGATTTGCACTATAGGGCTGGGTTAACCCCGAAGATTATTCGGAAATCTGAAAGAAAATGCTGTGAATGGTGCGCAAATCTGGCTGGCGAATACGATTATCCGACGGATATGCCGGATGATGTATTCCGACGTCATGAGAATTGCCGGTGTACCGTGGAATATGATCCAGGCAGTGGAAAGCGCCAAAATGTGCATACAAAAGGGTGGACAACAAGCACAGAGGATGCTAAGATAGAGTCAAGAAAAATTCTGGGTTTGCGGGTAAAACAGACGGCTGTCCGGGAATTGAGCGGTCACGCAGTAGATCAGATGGCAAATCGCAATGTTACCGTGGAAGCCATTCAGGATGCAATCCTGAATCCGTTGGATATTAAACCTGTGAAATATGATGACCAGGGGCGCCCGTCCTTTACGGTGATAGGGAAAAAGGCAACCATTGCAATCAACCCGGAGACCGGAACCATCACAACTACCTATCCAACCCATAGCAAGACCGCCAAAAAGCTGATGAAGGGAGAATGAGTGTCTATGAAACTGAATTTGACCGTTTCTGAGATCAACGCACTGTCTTCTGCTGGAATCTCTTTCCGGGAAGACGGCGAATACTCCGAGGATGAGGCGCTGGAGCTGCTTGAGCAGGTCAGAGAAGCCGAGGTTTCCATGGCGCAGTTTACCTCCGGGGATCAAAAAAAGCTGTTCGACACATACGCCGCCATAGGCGACAAACTATTCGCTCAGATTCCTGAAGAATAGCCAAAAAACCGAGGTAGCACGATGCAGTTTTGCACCGTGCTTTTTTCGTGCGCAAGGAGGTCACAATGCCAAAAGTACGCAAAGGCCGGCAGACCCCTACAAAATCCATTGTCTTACCATACGCCGAGACGCGCGGGCAAGAGGCTATCGATCTGTATAACGGCAGCGGCCGCACCGCTCAGGAGTGGCAGGAGCTGCTGACATATGACATTCTTGCCGTCAATGCCGATGGCCTGTGGGTACACACCAAATACGGTGAGGAAATCCCCCGCCGGAACGGCAAAAATGAAGTCGTGGTCATTCGGGAAATGTGGGGGCTTACCCACGGGGAAAAGATTCTGCATACCGCACACCGCACGACTACAAGTACGTCGGCCGCCCGCCGCCTTGATGCCCGCCTGGTGGGAGCCGGTTATGAAGAGGTTGCCCGTATCAAAAAGGGCGATAAATACGATAAGCATTTTACATATACCAAGCAGCTGGGCATGGAGCGCATTGTCCTGCTGGGGGAGGGTGGCGGCACAATCGATTTCCGCACCCGTTCGTCCTCCGGTGGCTTGGGCGAGGGCTTCGACCTGCTCGTCATCGACGAGGCGCAGGAGTATACCGACAATCAGGAAACGGCGCTGAAATACGTGGTTACAGACAGCAAAAACCCGCAGACCATTTTCTGCGGAACGCCGCCCACGACCGTATCAGCCGGTACAGTATTCACCAAAATGCGGAGCGCCGTATTGCAGGGGGAAACCACAAATACAGGGTGGGCAGAGTGGTCGGTCGATGAAATGACAGACCCCGGCAACAAGGAAGCGTGGTACGAAACCAACCCATCTCTGGGGACGATTTTAACAGAACGTGCCATTCAGGATGAAATCGGCACGGATAAGATTGATTTCAACATTCAGCGTCTGGGGCTTTGGCTCAGATATAATCAAAAATCCGCCATCAGCAAACGGGAGTGGGAGGAATTGCAGTGCAAAACGCTTCCGGAGCTTTCCAGCAAGCTGTTTGTCGGTATCAAATACGGCCATGACGGAGACAGTGCGGCAATGTCCATCGCTGTCAAGACCGGCGACGGCCGTATTTTTGTTGAGGCTATTGACTGCCGCCCGCAGCGTGCAGGCAATGTCTGGATTTTGGATTTTCTGGAAAAAGCAGATGTGGACAGCGTAGTGGTCGATGGTGCCAGCGGACAGGAGCTGCTTGCATCCGACATGAAGCGCCGGAAGCTGAAAGCGCCGAAGCTGCCGACGGTGAAGGAAATCATCATGTCCAATTCGGTGTTTTCCCAAGCGGTTGCCATGAAGACGCTGTGCCATATGGGACAGCCCTCTGTGGTGCAGATCGTCAGCAACTGTGAAAAGCGCGCCATCGGCTCCAATGGCGGCTATGGTTTCAAGTCCATTCTGGATGGTGCCAAGGTAGAGCTGATGGACAGCATGATCCTGGCGCACTGGCTTTGTGGGAGCAAAAAGGAGCACAAAAAACAAAAAATCAGCTACTGACCGGGATTCCCGGTGGTAAATATATCATTTTCAGGAGGTACGTATGGAATTCACACCCATCAACACCCAGGAAGAATTTGATGCCCGCGTTGCAGAATTGTACGGAGACGTCAATGACCTTCAGGGGAAAATCACTGCGCACAAGCAGACCATTGAGCAGCTGCAGGGGCAGATCAAGGGCTATGAAACCGCCGCGCTGAAGCAGCGGATTGCCCAGGAGAAGGGCATCCCTGCCGAAATGGCCGCCCGTCTTTCCGGTGAAACGGAGAAGGACATCCGGACGGATGCCGACGCCATGGCCGCCATGATCCGCACGATCAAAGGCCCCGCACCGCTGCACGATCCCATGGAAAAGGATCCTGACCCCAAGAACGCAAATCTGACCAACATGCTTCATGAACTGAGAGGAGAGTAAATTATGGGAACGAAAACAGCTATGGGAAGCAACTTCAAGCCCGAAGTCGTAAAGGAGGTATTCTCCAAGGTCAATGGCCATTCCAGCATCATCAAGCTGGCAAAGAAAATGCCCGTGGCATTCAGCGGAAACGATATTTTTACGTTCAGTCTGGACGGTGAGGCGGCGATCGTGGGCGAAGGCGCCCAGAAGCCCGCCGGCACCGCGACTGTGGCCCCCGTTTCCGTCACCCCCGTCAAGGTCGTGTACCAGCACCGTGTTTCCAATGAGTTCATGAGAGCTTCTGAGGAAAAGGCGCTGGGAATGCTTCAGGCATTCACAGACGGTTTCGCTATGAAAATCGCCCGAGCAATCGATATCATGTCTTTCCATGGTGTCAACCCGGCCGACCTGAAAGCGTCCGACAAGATCGGTACCAATCACCTGGACACCGTTACCAGCGTCACTTACACCGACGGAAAGCCGGAGGATGCGCTGAACGCTGCCATTGCCGTGATCGGGGACAACGACGTCAACGGCTATGCTCTGAGCAAGGCGTTTGCGACCGCGCTGGGCAGCTACAAGGAGAACGGCGTCAGTCTGTATCCTGAGTTCAAGCTGGGTGCCAACCCCGGCAAACTGGTGGGTACTGCGTGCGACGTAAACAGCACCGTCAACAAGGGCAACGCCGATGCGCTGGCCTATGTGGGCGATTTCGAGAACGCCTTCCGCTGGGGCTATGCGGATGAAATTCCTATGGAAGTCATCCAGTACGGCGACCCTGACGGTCAGGGCGACCTGAAGCGCACCAATGAGGTCGTTCTCCGTGCGGAAGCCTGGATCGGCTGGGGCATTCTGAACAAGGACGCTTTTGCCAGAATCGTGAAACAACAGACGCAGGCGGACCCGAAGGGATAAGGAGGAAATCATGCGTTACCGCAATGTAAAAACCGGAGACGTGATCGATTCCCCGTGCGTCATTTCCGGTAGTAACTGGGAACCCGTGGAGGAAGATACTGCTGTATTCCCCGACGATGACGCTGCCGTGGCGGAGGTCTCCGAAGAAAAGCCTCCCAGACCTCGCCGGGGTAAGAAATAATGGCAGCCGCATATGCCACAGTGGATGATCTGACCCGGCTGTGGCGGGCAATGACAACCGAGGAACAGGGGAGGGCGCAAGCCCTCCTTGACATTGTTTCGGCCTCCCTGCGGGTGGAAGCCTGCAAGGTAGGGAAGGATCTGGACGCCATGGTGGCGGAAAGCGACGACTTGGCAGCCGTCGCAAAATCCGTGACCGTGGATGTGGTAGCCCGCACTCTGATGACATCCACCGATCAGGAGCCGATGACCCAAATGTCCCAGACCGCCGGCCCCTACAGCACGTCAGGCACGTTTCTGGTTCCGGGCGGCGGCTTATTTATCAAGCGAAGCGAGCTTGCCAGACTGGGACTGCGGCGGCAGAAATGCGGGGTGATGGAAATTTATGGCAGCTATTCAGGGGATAACGGTCATCCTGTATGACAGAGTCAAGACCGGCACGGATGCCTTCAACGCACCGGTATATGCGGAAAGCCCGACAGAAGTGAAAAACGTGCTGGTATGCCCGGTGAGTACCGAGGACATTATCACCGATTTCCAGCTTTACGGGAAGCGGGCGGAATATGAGCTTTGCATCCCGAAAGGGGATACGCACATCTGGGAAAACCGGACAGTGGAGTTTTTCGGCAAAAAGTGGCGCACATTTGGCATTCCCCTGGAGTGGATGGAACACCGGGTGCCGCTGCCATGGAACAAACGGGTAAAGGTGGAACGTTATGGCTAGCGTAGAAATCGCATTGGACAGCGCCGGGATTCAGGAATTACTGAAATCTCAGGAAATCGCAAACGTTTGTGAAGCTCAGGCTGCCCGGATGACCCAGGCGGCCGGCGTGAAATACGTGGCGGATGTGCATGTCGGCAAGACGCGCGTTAACGCTGCAGGCGTGACCAGAAAGGGCGGCAAGGACAAATGATCGAGATTATTCTGCTTGATTATCTGGAAGGCGCCCTGAAGATTCCGGTAACGCCAGAGTACCCCGAAGATCCGCCGGAGCGATTTGTTGTTCTTCGGTTTGGGGATACCACCCGTGAAAATCTGCTGGAAACCACCGTGGTGATTGCGGAATCCTATGAGGGCAGCCTCTTGAAGGCTGCCCAGTTGAATCGGCAGGTGAAGGCGGCCATGGACGCGCTGACGGAGCTTCCGGAGATCTCCGCCGCCAGACTGGCAAGTGATTACCCGGCGCCGGATACCAAGAACAAACGATATCGCTATCAGGCGGTATACAATATCACCCACTACTGAAAGGAGAAATGACCATGGATACCAAAAATGTAACCGCCAGTAAACCGAAAAAGGGCGGAGCTGCTTTCTGCGCCCCGGCCGGCACGACGTTGCCGACCGATACTGGGACGGCGCTGGCAAAGGAATTCACCGCCCTGGGCTATATCTCTGAGGACGGCGTGACCAATGCGAACAGCCCTTCTTCGGATAAGGCCAAGGCTTGGGGCGGGGATACGGTACTGAATTTCATGACCGACAAACCGGATACCTTCAAGTTCAAGCTGATTGAGGCATTGAACGTGGCGGTGCTGAAGGTGGTTTATGAGGAAGACAACGTCACCGGTACACTGGAGACGGGGATCACTGTCAAGGCGGGCAGCGCCGATCCGCAGGAACGCGCCTGGGTGTTTGACATGATTCTCAAGGGCGGTGCTGCCAAACGTATCGTTGTTCCCAAGGGAAGCCTGACGGAGCTTGCCGAAATCAAGTACGCAGACAACGAACCGGTAGGCTATGAAGTCACGATTTCGGCCGTGCCGGATACCGACGGCTACACCCACTATGAGTACATCAAAGCGACCGGAACCGGGGAGGAAACCGCATGAAAGAAGGCGTAACGAAAACCGGATTCCATTTTTCTCTGGAAGATGATGCCATGGACGACATGGAGCTGGTGGAAGAGCTTGCCAACATGCAGGAGAATGACCTTATTGCTATCACCAGAGTCGTCACCATGGTGTTCGGCCCGGATCAGAAAAAGGCGCTCTATGACCATCTGCGCACCCAGGAGGGGCGGGTAAAGGTCAGTACCGTGATGGATGCCATCAAAGATGCCTTTGCGGTCTTCGGAGAACAGGGAAAAAACTCCTAGCCCTCGCCGACATGATTTCCCTAGATCGTATAGCCCTCACTTGCGATCTTGCGGAAACTTACGGACTTCTGAACTGGGAGGCCGTGCCGGTTGCCACACTGGCAATGCTGGCCGTCGGCTTGAGGGAAAATTCCAGAATTAAAATGCGCCTGTCCGGCAGGCCAACGTCTACGGAGACTTTACTCCAGGCAGCTGCTTTGGACAGGCTTTCCACGTTGGTATGGTTCCAGACGGAGGACGGCCAAGCGGGGAGAAACAGGCCAAAGTCGCTGGTGGCGGTTCTCCTGGGGGAAACTCAGGAAACAAAGCGCAATGTCCGGTCCTATGAGACTTCGGAAGAATTTGAACAGGCGTGGCGGAGTATAACGGGGGTAGCCCATGGGTGATTTAGCAAAAGCGTATGTCCAGATCGTGCCGTCTGCCAGAGGCATGAAGGAAGGTCTGACCAGTATTGTCAATGGGGAAATGCCCTCCGGCGGAAAAAGCGCCGGGGGCATTTTCGGCTCCAATCTGGTCGGCAAAATCAAAAGCGTGATTACCGTTGCCGCCATCGGAAAAGCGCTGTCCAGCAGCATCACGGCGGGTGCCGAGCTGGAGCAGAGCCTGGGCGGCATCGAAACGCTGTTTAAGGGTTCCGCTGCCACCGTGATTGCCAATGCCGAGCAAGCATATAAAACGGCCGGCATGTCTGCCAACGGCTACATGGAGCAGGTGACAGGTTTTGCTGCATCCCTGCTGCAGAGTCTGAGTGGGGATACTGACAAGGCGGCTGAAGTTTCCAATATGGCTCTGACGGATATGTCGGACAACGCCAATAAGTTCGGCACCGACATGCAGCGGATCACCGACGCCTATCAGGGATTTGCCAAGCAGAACTATACCATGCTGGACAATCTGAAACTTGGATACGGCGGCACCAAGACTGAAATGCAGCGTTTGCTGAAAGATGCCGAGGCGCTGACCGGCGTTAAATACGACATCAGCAATCTTTCCGATGTGTATAACGCCATTCATGTGATTCAGGATGAACTGGGAGTGACTGGGACGACCGCCCTGGAGGCATCTGAGACGATTTCCGGCTCTTTCAACTCCATGAAGGCCAGCTTTACAAATGTTCTGGGCGATCTGGCACTGGGAAGGGACATTAAGCCATCCTTGACCGCTCTGGTGCAGACAACGGTGACATTCCTGAAGGGGAATCTGCTGCCGGCTGTGAAAAACATTTTTACAGCACTTCCGGGGGCGATTGGAATTCTTTTGAAAGAGCTGATACCGGCCAATGTGCAGGACATTATCAACTCTTTTGTATCAAACTTCAGTACATTCATGACCACCAGCTTTCCGACGATACTGGAAAACGGAACGGCCATGGTAACGCAGCTGGTGGCAGGGTTCCAAGCCGGATTTCCCGAGATGATTACATCCGCTGCCAGCCTGATCGGGCAGGTACTGAGCATTATCGTCGCAAGCCTGCCGGGGGTGCTGGAGAGCGGCGCATCCATCATCATGCAGCTGGTGACCGGCTTCCTTTCGGTTGCTCCATCCCTGTATACGGCTGCAGGAGAAATCATTCAGCAGCTACTCACTTCACTGATGCAGGCGCTGCCGTCCATGTTATCCACCGGCGCTCAGTTTATCATGAACATGGTCAGCGGCCTTTTGTCTAATTTGCCGAGTATCGTCAGCTCTGCAACAACTGTCGTTGCAAATCTGTTGACGACATTTGCAAGTCATCTCCCGGATTTGCTGGCGCAGGGTATTTCCATGATTGGACAGCTGGTGGCCGGCTTAATCTCCATGATTCCGGACGTTATTTCTACCGCAATAGAGATTGGCGGCGATATCATCAACACTTTCGGCGAAACCGACTGGTTGTCTATCGGCAAGAATATCATTGACGGAATTATCACGGGTATCTGGAACGCAGCTGAATCTCTGTTTAATGCATTGAAAGATCTGGCAAAGAAGGCACTTCAGGCAGCAAAAGACGTTCTGGGAATCGAATCGCCATCCAAAGTGTTCCGGGATCAGGTTGGCAGATACATTCCTGCAGGCGTGGCGCTGGGCATTCGGAATAATCTGGGGCAGGTAAAAGCAGCTGTCCGACAGATGTCGGCGACTGCAACAGACAATTTTGCTGCTACACTGCAGATGGATACCCAAGAAAGCAAACGCGCCTCCGGCGGAGGCGTTTCCAGCGGCCACGGCATAACAGTGAATCAGTATATTTACTCGAAATCTCAGACAGCGGCCGATCTGATGCAGGAGGCACGCTATCAGGCGGAAATGGCGGTGATGCTAGGTGTTTGAGGTCGTTTTTGAGAATGACAACGGAAAGAAATTCGCTTTCGGCCCGTCCGGAGGCAACTGGTTCGCCATGAATATAGCTGACGGTATGGAAGTGACGCTGGGCAAATCGCAGGGATTTGCCCAGATAGGGGAGACTGTGGAGACGCAGTCTATCTCCGGCCGCCCAATCGATGTTACCGGGAAGATGTACGGGAATATCGCAGAACGAAAAAACGCACTGCGAAACACCTGCACCCCGCTGGCCTCCGGACGCTTAGTGTTCGGGAAGGAACACTATATCCGGGTATATGTCAAGGCTGCACCGACATTTGTTGCGGTAAAAAACAATGGTCTGTTCAAAATGCAGTTCTATGCACCATTTCCTTTTTTCTCCGCTTTCACGGAAAGCAGCTATCTTCTTGGCGGTATAACCAAGTGCTTCCGTTTCCCCGTAAACTACAGCAAGCCTCACCGCTTTGGTTCCAGAGGAACAGAAAAATACGTAAACGTCCTCAATTCGGGGGATGTGCGCGTACCGTATAAGCTGACCCTCCGCTCTGAGGGCGTCAGCACAAATCCCATTATCACAAATCTGACCACATTTTCCTTCATCAAAATCAACGGCGTCATCAACATCGGCGAATACATCACCATCTACCGAGACAGCAACAACGTACTCCGTGCAGAGCTGACCTCTGGCAGCACTGTGACAGACGTCATCACCTGGATCGACGATGAATCCTCCTTGTTTGAGCTGGAATCTGGGGATAACCTGATTTCGGCGACCGACGAGGAAGGCGGCGCTTCTCTGGTGGCAACATTTACCTTCAATCCTGCAAGGGCGGTGCTTTATGAATCTTAGTTTGTACGACCCTCAGCTGAACAGAATTGCCATCATAGAAGGCCGGTTCGTCTCCTGCATGTGGTCGGAGGGTTACAACACTACCCAACCGTTTACCCTGGAGCTTCTGGCAACCGCAGAATATAAGCAGAAGGTCAAACCGGACTGCTACGTCGGGCGGGATGACCGAAAGACACTTATGGTCATCAAAACCGTTCGCGTCAAAAGCGGCCATGTTATAGCCAACGGGAAGCAGGCAAATCGTGTTCTGGATGATGTGGCATTTTGCGGCACCATCCAGGAGGGTGCCGTTCTGGACAAGGCGATCTGTGCTGCCTATGCAAAAAGTGACAGGTTTGAAAACCTCGTTTTTGCTGAGCCGTCACTGGATGTGGTCTATAACCACCAGATCAGCAACAAGTCGTTCCTGCTGTTGTGCGAAACCATGTGCCAGGAAACGGACACGGGATTCCGGGTCGTGCGCATGGACAAAAAGGTCACAGTGGAATTCTATAAGCCGGAAGCGGATCCGAACCGCATACTGTCGGAACGCTATGGAAGCCTCAAAATTGATGCCATAACGCTTTCTACCGAGAACAAGAAAAATCACGCCATTGTCCTTGGAGAAGGGGAGGGGGAGGCTCGCGTTCGTGTAGATGTGGATCTGTCCGCTGGCGAACAAAAACGTTCCATGTTTGTGGATGCCCGTGACATTCTCCGTGAGGAAGGCGAGACGGACGATTCCTATAACGCCCGGCTTGCCGCCAGAGGATACGAGAAGCTGCTGGAGCAGAAGGGAACATGGACATGTGCCATGAACCCGCTTCCGCAGGAGTTCGGCACGCTCTATGATCTGGGGGACATCATCACGGTGCTGCTGCCGGATTACGACCTGCGACTGCAATCCAGGTTGACACGCTTTACCCAGCAATCCCAGAACAATGTCATTGACACGATTCTGGAAGTAGGAACTATTACGATATTGAGGTGATCCGATGACACTTGTGACATACCCGTTGGATAATACGGACTATTCGATGGAAGACGCAGCCCTTTTCCATTGTACCAGAACAACCGGCATTTACGCCGACAACGATTTCACATTTTCCGTATCTGGCGCAGACAACACGATCACACTGGGCGTTGGTATTGCGTGGATGCGTATGAGCCGGTTCAAGGGCGTTGTGGCGGCGCTGAAGACGGAAACGGCGGTAAATCTTGGGCTGCCAGATCCTGTTTATCCGAGAATTGACCACGTTGTGATCCAGTACGACGCGAATAAAAACGTGACGGAAATTGTGGTAAAAAACGGTACCGCAGCCAGCAACCCGCAACCTCCGGAGCGCTCCACCAGTGAAGCGTTGTATGAGATTCATCTTGCAGAGGTACGGCGAGAGCCTGGTGCAACTGCTGTCACGGCAAGGAACGTGACGGATCTGCGGCTGAACGAAAACTACTGCGGCATTATGGCCGAGTCAGTAACCAAGGTGGACACTGCTGTCATAAATGCCCAAGTTACGGCACTGATTCAGGCGCTTCAAGCCGAAATTGATGCCGTGAAGGCTGGAACGGCGTACCTGATGAAATCCGGCGATACCATGACCGGCAATCTGAACATGGGCGGTCATGCGATCATTGGCGCAGAGCTGACGCAAATTGTTCAGGCGACGCTTACCGCCGCCGGCTGGTCGGCCAGCGCCCCCTATACCCAAACCGTTGCCG